>JABLTQ010012362.1_pt1 | contig 91091 bp, 75 predicted proteins | sample 7160101 | NCBI WGS metagenome assembly JABLTQ01 (sample SAMN14651228, study PRJNA627086) | human gut metagenome | isolation source: feces | host: Homo sapiens | reverse complement strand
GGATTCAAACCTGTAACCTTCTGATCCGTAGTCAGATGCTCTATTCAGTTAAGCTACGGAGCCAAATGCGGATGCAAAGGTACAATTATTTTTTTAAGTTGTATATATTCGAGGCAAAAAAATCTCTTTATTTTTATTCTGAAATATCTACTGCTTGATTTAAACTATTGTATAGTAGTATTTTGCGAGGCGCTTTGTGAAATATTAGATTTTCGGGTATGATGGGAGAAGATGAATGCCTGATTTTGCTTTATGAAGATATGTCGTGAACAGAGAAATCGTCTTGTTGCATGAAAAGGATAGCGCATAGTTGTTATTTACTCTAAAAATTTGGGAGCGAAGAGTTGCATGCCAAGTGTGATGCCGAAGTTCCATTGCGACTTAGGTGCGTTGCAGTAGTTGGCATAGATGCTTATAGAAGCGAACGGGAGGCTATAGACAATAGAGGCTTCACCAAGGAAATTGATGCGCTCGAAGTATTTGCCGTAATAGGGGGTATTGTTGTCGCCTTCGTAGATGAGACGCCATGGCGCAAAGCCGTAGAACTCGGTGCGGAGTTGGAGCGAGGGTGTGATTTTCCAGATGGGTAGGATACCTGCTGCGATGTATTGGTTAGCCCGCAGCCCGGTATTGAAGGTGTTGCGTGTAGAGGGTGTGGGTGCGAAGGAAGGGGCTTGTATCATCGTGGCAGTGTAGTTCTCACAGAAGGTGTTGTTGTTGAATGCTACTTCGCCGCGTAGTCCGAGGGCGAAGGGGCTCTCGATGGGCAGATAATAGTGTGCCGTTGCCGTAGCTTGTATGTAGCTGTGCATGCGTTCTGTGGCGGCCAGGTTGTCGTCGTAGGCAGGATTGAATCGTTCTTGCCCATATATGTAACTGACCGTAGCTTTAAATTGGCCTCCTTTGGTGGGGTACATGGGGTTGTCGAGCCAGTTGGTCTCGATGTTTGCCGATGTTTGCAGTAGCAGGTAGCGGCTGCGGTCTTTGTCTTCGGTCCCGTAGTCGATTTGGTTGCTTTGGTAGTAGCGATTGATTAAGTAGCCACCTCCTACGGTGAGCTCGGCTTTGGCACGACTCAGGACGGGTAATCCTAACGAGAGTTTGATATAGTTTTCATTATTCGATATGAATGTGGGTGTCTTGAAGGCATAGAATAGTTTGGCATTTTCGTAGTAGTTTTGTATTTGAGCTACCAAGATAGCTTTCAGGTACATAGGTGTTTTATGACCTACGTCGATGCGACCCGAAAACATGCCGGCATTGTATGATTGTCCTATATAGAGGCCTACGTCTAGGTTCATCGAGTTCATACTGAGGGTACGGTAATGTCCGCCGAGGTATATGGAGTTGTCGTTTTTCGACGAAATAAATCCTCCGATGCCGAATGATAGTCCTCCTTTGCTTTTGGCTGTCAGTTGCAGTTGGTACAGTCCCGTGCTGTCGTTGTAGATGGCGTGGGGTACGAGGTCGGCTATTTTCTGGGTAGATATGTTGCGTATGAATCCTCGGTGTACGTCGTCGATGGTAAGTAGGGAGTCGCCCGAGTAGAATTGTCGTAAGATATATTCTTTTTCGCCTTCTTTCACACCGTTGACTGTAATAGTGTCGAAGAGCAGCTCGGGAGTGCGGCTTTTGAAGGTGCGTCGTGCTATTTCACGGCTTTCGGGGGTGACTTCGCGTGTGATGCGGCTTTTGATAGAGTCTATCATGGCCAGTCCTTCCAAGTATCCTTGTTCGTAGATGCTTTGTGCATCCTGGAAGTCGAACATGGTATAGTCTTGAACAGGACAAGTCACAACGATTCCTTTGTCGGGTTGTATGGTGTAGGTGTTTTCTTGCATGACGAAACTGAGAAGCTGCGAGATGACATCTTGTTGGCTCAAAGGTATTTGAGCCGTGTCGTTAGATGCAAGTATGCTACCTATCATGATGTCGGGGTGAAACTCTTCTTCCATGGGTTTTACCGGGAAGTTGTCGTATATGCCGCCATCGTACATGAGCGAGCCGTTTACGGTGATAGGTTTGAAAGCGATGGGTATGCTCATGGAGGCTCGTACGGCATCGCCTAAATTGCCTGAGGCAAATATCTTTTCACATTTCATGTCAACATCGGAGGCAATAGCGCGAAACGGGACATAAAGTTTATCGAAGTTGCCCTGGCATTGTGCCGTGTATGGGTCGAAGATGTCCATGAAGGCGAAGTTCATGGGCAGTGGACTGATGACGCTTTCGGGCAGTAAGCGTTTTAGGATGTTTATGGGGTTTTGTGTGGTATCTTGTTTTGTGCCAAGGTTGAAAGTAACTATCTCGGGCGTTTTTTCAGGAAGCAAAAAGTAGCTGAGATCTTCTTTGGGGATGATACCCAATGTCCAGTTGAGAAATTCCTGGGAGTTGAAGAGCTGCATCATTTCGTCGGGGGTGTATCCCATGGCGTATAGGGCACCGACAATAGCACCCATAGAGGTGCCGGTAATGTAATCGATAGGAACGTTGTGCTCTTCGAGTGCTTTGATAAGCCCTACATGGGCAATACCTTTGGCACCGCCTCCGCTTAATACAAGCCCTACTGTTTGTGCTTGTAGCGGGCAGTAGAGAAGCAGGATGGTGATGAGGGTATATATTTTGTTCATATTTTCAGATGGGTTGTCGGTAGGTTTTGCCGACGTGCAAACGTACAAAAAAACTGTGAAAGTATCTATTTTATCGTTCGTATAAATAGTTGTGGTAATTATATCTGTATGACTCGTAGATAATGTAATAATGTACTATATTAACATTGATATAATAAAGGAGGTGTATTTAATGTCATGTCAAAAAAATATGTTATATAACATGTTTGTAATATAATGTATATCATTTAGTTATGATGTAATCGATACAATTTTAGGCCTAAAAGTTTGTATTTTGTCAAATTTGGCATTAACTTTGCAGCGCAAGAAGATTGAAGAACGCGTATCGAGCGAGATACGATACAATCTTTACTGCCGAAAATCGGTGGGAATTCGGCGTTTAAGCGAGATGCCCTGATGCCGAATTTTAGTGTAAACCTAAATGCTTCGATATGAAGAAAGTATTTTCTATTGTCGTAGTAGTGGTTGCTGTACTGTTGTTGCTCTCGGCTTTTAATCCTCGTAAGCGAGGCTTGAAGCTAGGCAATATGGCTCCTGAAGTGGAGTTGGCCGATACCAAGCTATTGTCGTCGGAGTTGCCCGACGGGCGTTACACGCTCTTGACATTTTGGGCAAGTTATGATGCTTCGTCGCGTATAGCCAATATTTGTTATGATGAGGCAATATCGGCATTAGACAGTACACGTGTGCGTTATATAGCAGTTTCGTATGACCGGTGTGCCGAGTTATTTGATGCGATAACGCAACGCGATGGTGTAAGCATGGAAAATCAGTATTACGACAAAGCCGGTAAGCACTCGTCACTGTACAGGCATTACCGGTTGGACAAAGGTTTTGCAAGTTATCTTATCGCTCCCGATGGAACGATAGTGGCGCAAAATCCTGACTTACCTACCTTGGCAAAAATCCTTGGAGAATAGAATGAGAGACTGTTCGGTATGATACCGAGCAGTCTCTTTTTTTGTAGATATAGGGTTGGAAGTTATATAAGGTGTTTTCTAAAAAATAGGTTGCCCTATTCGTCTGTGATATAAACCTGGCAGGTTTTTGATGTAGTCTGTTTATCTCTTCAGTACTTAGTTTATATTGTCTTTGGTGCTATTTGATTGTACGTCGTTATATGTACAATTCGCATTCTTTTTTTGTAGAGCATGCTTTCTTTAGCATCATGTTTACGAGAGTGAGAATAAGTTTGTTTACTTTTCTTGCATTATGTGGGCATACATTCACGCAACGCATGCATGAAATGCATATCTTCTTATCTGTTTTTGCTGGGTTTTCCTGGTCTATGGCACCCACAGGGCATAGAGATGCGCATACGCCACATTTAGTACAATCATTGGTTATGTGTGGTACTATACCTACATTGCCGGCCGTTTTGTATGGCCTGTTGCCAGGTATAAAGGGCGTTGTAAAGTTCTTTTGATGTAATTTTTCAGTAATCAATTCGGCAAATGAGTGCAATTGCTTATAATCATCCGTATCAGGCCTATTCGTAGCGTATCGATTGGCTATAGAGTGTTTTGCAATTGCAGCGACAGCTGCTATCACTAGAAATCCTGCTTGTTGTGCGCAATCAAGAAGTTCGACTAATGTATCGTCATAGGCACGATTTCCATAAACGCAGACTATAATGGTTTTTGCTCCGTTACCTTGAATCTGTTTGATGCGTTCGATGGCAGGTGAGGGTACTCGTCCTCCATATGACGGGACGGCAATTATAGCAATATCCTCGCTGGTGAGTGTGATGTCGTGAAAGTCTGTTTTACGGTCTGTAAGGTCGATATTTATAGGATCTTTGTTTAATTGATTGCTTAAAAACTCAGATACTTTCTTGGTCCCACCCGTAGGGCTGAAACAGATGTCGTACGTACTCATATCGGATATCTTTAATTTGTTATTTTTGTTTGTGTGTAGTGATTTTGTCTTGAAAGATTTGCTCCCGGTATTAAAATTGAATGATAACCTTACCGTTGAGAGTCCCGTGAGCGACAAGTTTGAGTGCATCATTAATCTGCGATAATGAAAATATTCGGGAGTCAACGTCGGGGACAATATGGTATTTCTCGACAATTTTTGTTATTTCTCTGAGCTGGGCACCATCGGAGTGTACAAACATGAAGCGGTATTGCTTATCTTGTTTGTGGGCAGCCCGGTCATACTTGCTTCCGGCCAAGGAGAAAAGGAATTGTTTAAGCCAAGAAAACCCGTTTTTTTGTGCAAATATTCTGTTGGGACCTATTCTTAAGCTCAGCAATGTACCTCCTTTTCTTAAAACGGAAAGTTCGTGCTTGAATTCGGCAGCACCCAAAGTGTCTATGACGTAGTCAATCTGAGACAGTATTTCCCAATAGTTTTCTTTTCTATAATTTATGTATTGGTCAACTCCCATCTCATTGAATCTCTCTTGAGCGCGTGCATTTCCTGTTACGATGACATGCAGTCCCATTGCTTTGGCTATAGGTACCGCAATTTGACCAAAACTACCGGAGCCGCCTGTTATCAAGAGGGTGTCGCCCGATTGGGCTCCCAATTCTTCTGTAATTCCCTGGTATGCGGTTAAACCTGTCAAAGGAATTGCTGCTGCCGAAATGAATTCGTAGCCTGCTGGCATAGGGGCTACGGCATCATGAGCGACAGTAACATATTCGGCAAAAGCCCCTATTTTATTGATGGGAAGCCGCGTATACACTTTGTCTCCTATACGAAAATCTTTTACCTTATTCCCTACTTTTTCTACTATTCCAGAGCATTCATTCCCTAAAGTGAGCGGCATGCTATAGTCCTGAATTAATCTTATGCTTCCGGTAATAATGAGAATATCTACCGGGTTGACTGCTGCGGCTTTTACCTTTATAAGAACTTCGTTATCTTTCGGCTCTGGTATAGCAATCTCGTTGATGCTTACGTTGATGTCTTTTGAATATTTTTCTATTTGAGCAGCTTTCATTTTTTAGCGTCTGTTATATTGAGTTGGACATGAAGTTTTTTACGGTCTTGCATGATATCGTTCATGTTATGCATAGCCCATTCAAGCAGGGATTCGAGAATAGGCTTAAGAGTTTTAGCTCTATCGGTAAGCGAATATTCCACGCGGGGTGGAATTTCAGGATAAACAGTTCGTGTTATATATCCGTCTTCTTCCAATGTACGCAATGTCATTGTAAGCATTCTTTGCGAGATGTCGGGCATTTGCTGTTTCAATTCCGTAAAACGCATATTGTCTTTGCCTGCTCTGTCGAGGATATATATAACAAGTAAGGCCCATTTGTCACATATTCTTGCCAATATGTTTCTGACCGGACAGGTTGGGAACATAGTATCTTGTATGACGGTTCTTTTCATAATGTATGGTGCATCATATGTTAGCATTATTATGGTGTACAAAAGTATGCAATACTATTTTTACAACCAAGTATATTTTTTATACTTATCATAATTAAGGAAAGTTTTGCATTGAATAAATAAACGAGATGGTGTAACATGAGTAAGCCAATAGGAATGGTAATGTATTGATAATAAACAAAATATAGTATGGTAAGAGCTAAATAAAAGCTTATCCTTTTTGTCCTGGCATATCCTTTTTGTCGTCTGCAGATAAGATAAAGTAAATTTTGGCAATGCAAGTAATGCATTGCAGTGGTGCATTATTAGTGCCTTTCGCGAGTGTTGGAAAAGATAGAACGCCGCACGGCATAACCAGAGCTGAAAATAGCGGCTCCATTTGTCACGGCACTTATCTTTCCGTATCTTTGTGCAAATGCGCCTATGATATGAAAAAATTATTGCTTCTACTGTTTTTGTCTGTACCGTTGATAGCCTTTGCCAATGTGATTTGGCCTTCTATTTATATACTTTCACAAGTATATTGTTGGTATGTAATTGTGGCAGGTTTAGTAGTGGAATTTTTCGCAGTCAAGTTTTTTGGAAAAGCCTCCTGGGGAAGGTCGGCCGTTATTACAGCTGTCATGAATGCCGTTTCAGCATTGGTTGGGTGGGTTTTGATTCCTGTCAGTGGTATCCTTACGGAATTTCTGTTGTTCCCCTTTGAGCAAGCAACCTTTCATTTGTCGCATTGGATTGTAGATTATGTTTTTGTTGCTCTTGTCAATACTTGCGTAGAAGGATTATCGATGAAATTGATTTTCAAATACAGTTTTAAACGTGTTTTCTGGTGGCTTTTTGCTGCCAATGCTGTCAGTGTGATTATTTCGGTGCTGGTCCCTTTTTCAGATTTTAGCTAAGCTAAATAATGAGAATAAGTTCTTTATAGTTGTAGTAGAAAGGATTTCCCAAACAAATGTAAGCAATAGAAATGAGTAACTGATAGGTAGCAATTGTTTTGTTTAACTATTTAGGACGGTAGCAAGGCGCATTTTAACAGGCGTGGGCAGCTCTTGTGTATCTTACAGAAAGCCAGCATGTACATTATTCTTCCCAAGTCCGTCCGTATTTGAGCGAGTATTCGTATCTTTGTAAATTACTGAATGGCGCAACGCAGTTTGACGTCTGTTTAAATAGATTGTTATATTTACAGGATTATGGCTTTATTGCATGCAGATACTTGCCTGAGCGATGCTATTCTTCATGATACATCGCTTATCCCTGTCATTGCACGGTTTGGCATTAGTCTGGGTATGGGTGATAAGAGTATAGGGACGGTATGTGCCGAGCATGGACTCGATACCGATTTTTTTATCACAATACTCAATACGTTTAGTAACGAAAACTATTTCCCGGAGCGGCGTTTGCAGTCGTTTTATGTCGGATTGTTGATAGATTATCTAACGAAAACCAACTTGTATTATATCAAGTTTCAGTTGCCTAATATAGAGCGACATTTCGGCAAGTTGGTAGAGTGGGGTGAGGGTGAGAATAGTAATCTGGTGGCTGTATTTAAGTTCTTTGAGGGGGTTCGCAAGGAGTTGATGGCTCGTATAGAATCGGACAAGACCGAGTGGTTTCCTGTTCTGAGGGAGCGCTTGCGGCAGTATAGCAATGTGGCAGAGATAGCTACAGCCGTAGATTTGCCGCCTACCGATGCTATTGAAGAGAAGCTTAACGATTTGCTGAGTTTGATAGTAAAGCATTTGTCGGGCGATTATGACATCAATTTGTGCCATGCCGTCATTTTTGCCTTGTGCAGCCTTCGTAATGATATAAAACAACATAATCGCATACGCAATCGCATTTTGCGTCCGGTAGCAGCCGTGTTGCAGTGCGATTCTCCGCTTATATCGGTATAGTCATGATTTGTGCCATAGTTACGTCGTCGACTTTAGCGGCTGTGGGGTTGCGATATGTTTTGGAGACATATTTTAATACCGAGGCTGAGATATACCCGTCGGGTTCGGCATTGATGGTGTCGCGCCCCGAGCGGTTCGATGCCTATTTTGTTGCACCCCATGTGTGCATGGGGTGTGTCGATTTCTTTTTGCCGCGTAAATCGAAAGTCGTGTTGTTGAGCAACAGAGACGTAGAAAATGAGTTGTTTATGTCGCTCGATACCGATGTACCTGAAGGCGATTTGATAGATGCTGTTGATGCATGTATAGCATGTATAGGAAAGAATGAGCAACGTGGTTGTGAGGAGCTGACACCTCGTGAAACCGATGTGTTGCGTTGTGTAGCCCGGGGCTTGATGAATAAGGAGATTGCTGATGTGTTGTGTATCAGTGTCAATACAGTGCTGACTCACCGTAAGAATATAACGGCTAAATTGGGTATTAAAACCGTATCGGGGTTGAGTCTGTATGCTATGATGAATGGGTTAATAGAGACGCGGTGAGATGCTGTTGAGCGCCTGGCTTATTTGGAATGAGGTGTGAGACTCTCTACATAAGATGATGGGATATTTACCATGGCACACCCCAATGACAGGATGCGTACCATGATTTTATTTTCGCCGTTGAAGCTGTATAACTCTCCCTCAAGACCCTTTAGAGGACCTTTTATAACGGTTACGTAGTCGCCTACGGCTAAGTTTTCATTGACCATTTCTACTGCTTCGTCAGAGAAATCGAGAAGAAACATGAAAGCCTCCATTTGTCGGTCGGGTATGATGGCAGGATGGTTCTCTCCTTTCAGTTTTAAGAAGGAGACTATGCCTTGTGTTTGCAACACTTGTAGTTGGTGGCTTTTATCGACGCGTACAAAGATAGTTCCCGAGATAACGGGAACTTCGACACGTTTCTTGCGGTATTTCCATTGGCGCAATACTGTCTGTATGGGTAAGTAGCAGGTTATGCCTTTGGCTTGGAGACGTTCGCGAACTTTTTTCTCGCAGCGTGAAGCCGTGTATGCAACGAGCCATTGTGGTGTGTTGTCGTTATTCATAGATGAGTCTATGCCTTTTGTCTTGTATTCAAAGGTATAAAAAACTTTTGCTATAAGGCTATTATTTGTGGAGATTCTGAAAAATAAAATTATGCAGTATCATTATTTTAAGCAATGGCGAGCACATATAGATTTTGATAGTGAGGTAATCTGTAGAGAGTTGTCGGCCGAATAGATACCATATAAGAAACCCCCATATGCACCATTTTGGGCTGCAATGGGGGTATATTAAGATAGGATTCGTTACCACTTAACGGGTTGGTCTAAAATGACACCGTCTGTAGCATCTTCGGATGTGAAGGTGTTGCCTTTATATTGAATACAAAGCATGAGGAGTGGGGTTGTTCCAATATTGCGAACTGAACGTTTCCCCGCAGGAGCTACCCTTACAACAGAGCCCTCCGATACCGGGAATATTTTGCCGTCTACCTGAAACTCTCCATTGCCAGAGAGGAAGAAGTAAAGCTCCTCGTGATTTTTATGAGTATGCAAGAACCCTGTCTCTGTACCCGGCATAAATGATTGGAAAGAAAACTCGCTACCTGTGGTATGGATTGCCGAGCCGCAAAATACCTTGCCGGGAATCTTTACATCCGGGCCAAGTGTGAGGACATAATCGCTGAGTTCGTTGAAAGCACCTACGCTTATAGCGTTAAAATTCTGTGCTGATGCAATTTCTTGAATCTGTTTCATAATAGTATATTTGTGTTATTGTCTTGTAGTGAGGCAAAGGTATTCATACTCATTTCTATAAACAAGAAGGCACTTTTGTTTCACATGGTTACCTGCATGAAACTATTTCTGAGAATTAGTATCTTGTATACCGACGATATTAATATTATTTAGCACATAGACCCTGTTCGTATAAATTGGTTACCTTTGTAAAATAAAGAAAAGTTGATTTTATATGAGAAAGGTTCGGTTTGACGAATATTTAATACCCAATTGTCCCATACGCCAAGTATTGGCTCGGATAAGCGACAAGTGGTCATTGCTGGTACTCTATACCATGCGCATGAGGCCTGAGGCGATGCGTTTCAGCGCTTTGCGTCATGCCATACCCGATATATCGCAAAAGATGCTCACCAATACGTTGCGTACTCTTGAAGAGGATGGTTATGTAAGCCGAAAGGTATATGCCGAGGTGCCTCCTCGGGTAGAATATTCGCTGACAGAACGCGCCATGTCGTTGATGCCTCACATAGATGCACTTATCAAATGGTCGGAAGAGAATATGAAAGCTATTTTGGAAGAGCGCCACAAGTAGTCGGCCGCGGGTGTGTATGGAGTAATCCTTTTTGTTTTGTATTTTTTAATAAAAACTTTTTTATTCGGCACACAAGAAATACGACCTTTGTATAATAACGTAAACCACATATCACTATTCACTATGAAGAAAATTTTAGTATCCATTTTTTTAGCCCTATTTACATTTATGGTAGTTCAGGCTGCAGACCCGTTTAACGGTAAATACAACACACCTCACGGAACAATTCCGTTTGATAAGATTAAGCTTTCTGATTATGAACCTGCTTTTAAGAAGGGCATTCGTTTGCAAGAGCAGGAGATAAACGCTATTGTCAATCAGCGTTCGATGCCCACTTTTGAGAATACTATAGAGGCTCTCGACCGTAGCGGCAGTTATCTTTCGCGTGTGGCTAATGTATTCTTCGCTTTGTTGAGTGCCGAAAGTAACGACGAGATGATGGCTATTTCGCAACGAGTACAACCCCTTCTCTCGGAGCATAGTAACAATATATCGTTGAATGAGAAGCTCTTTGAGCGTATCAAGTACGTTTATGATAATCGTGACAAGCTCGATCTCAATACCGAGCAACAAACTTTGCTGAAGGAGACCTATGATTCGTTTGCCCGTAACGGTGCCAATCTGCAAGGTGCCGACCGTGACCGCTATCGTGAACTTACTGCCGAGCTGAGTAATCTTACCCTTACCTTCGGGCAGAATGCATTGCGTGCAACTAATGCGTTCTCCATGCAGTTGTCGCTCGATGATTTGGCCGGATTACCCCAAAGTGCTATTGATGCCGCTGCTGCCTTAGCCAAGAGCAAAGGTGTAGATGGATATATGGTAAATCTTTCGTATCCGAGTTATAGCGCCTTTATGAAGTATTCTACTCGTCGCGATTTGCGCGAGAAACTTTATCGTGCTTACAACGAACGTTCTATCGGTGGCGAGTATGATAATATGAAAGTATTGGCTCGTATTGCTGAGGTACGCCTTGAGATAGCCAAGCTTTTTGATTGTCAGACGTATGCCGAGTATAAGTTGCAACATACGATGGCAGGAACTCCTGAGAATGTATATAATCTGCTCAATCATTTGCTCGAGGCCTATAAACCTGTGGCTTTGCAGGAGGTGAAAGAACTCGAAGGCTTTGCTATCGGTAAAGAGGGTGAAGATATAGAGCTCATGCCGTGGGATTTCTCCTATTATTCAGAGCAGCTCAAGCACATCAAATACGACCTCAACGACGAGATGTTGCGTCCCTATTTTGAGCTGAACAATGTCATTGATGGAGTCTTCGGCCTTGCCACTCGTCTGTACGGACTTAAATTTACAGAAAACAAGAAAATACCCGTTTACCATCCTGAGGTGAAGGCTTTCGAGGTAACCGATGCCGATGGTAAATATGTAGGTGTGATATATACCGATTTCTTCCCTCGTGATGGCAAGCGTCAAGGCGCATGGATGACCGAATTTAAGGGGCAGTGGAAAGAAGAGAACGGCAAGGATAGTCGTCCGCATGTAACAATCGTCATGAACTTTACGCGTCCTACCGAAAATGCTCCTTCGTTACTTACCTATGATGAGGTGGAGACTTTCCTACATGAGTTTGGACATGCTCTGCACGGCTTGCTTTCAGAGGTTACTTATCCCTCACTGGCAGGTACAAACGTTTATCATGATTTCGTAGAGCTTCCGTCGCAATTCAACGAAAACTTCCTTACAGAGAAGAGTTTCCTCGACGGTTTTGCCAAGCATTACAAAACGGGCGAAGTAATACCCGACTCGTTGATACAGAAGATTGTGAAATCGAGTCAGTATCATGCAGCTTATGCTTGCGTGCGTCAGCTCTCGTTTGGTATGCTCGATATGGCATGGCATACTATTACCTCGCCTGTAACCGACCCGGCAGCTTTTGAGGTGGCTGCTCTTGCTTCTACCCAGGTAGTGCCTGTTGTAGAAGGTACATTGCTGAGTCCGCAATTCAGTCATATCTTCTCGGGCGGTTATGCAGCCGGTTATTATGGCTATAAGTGGGCTGAGGTACTCGATGCCGATGCGTTCTCGGTATTCAAGGCTCATGGAGTATTTGACCCCGCTACCGCTGCTTCATTCCGCGATAATATTCTTAAACGTGGCGGTACCGAAAATCCGATGGTACTCTATAAACGTTTCCGCGGAAGCGAGCCTACCATTGAAGCGCTGATGCGTCGCGATGGTATTATCAAATAAAAAGCAGCATATCATCTATACAAAAAGCCGGATAAACTATCCGGCTTTTTGTATTTCTATGTAAAACGCGATGATAATGTTTTTGTAATTATTATTGCGCTAAACATTCATTTAGGGTATAATTGCTTTTCCTTGAGAATTGCCATTTGTGGCATGCAGATGTACTATTAACTCCTTTTCTTGGCATACCTTCGCTTACTTCTCCATGTGCATCTATATCTATCCATATGGGATGTATTCCGTGGCTTTCCAATGAGAATCCGGTAAGAAGTTTTTTCAGATATGTCGATTGTGTATTGATAGGAGTTGTTTTGTTGTTCTCTTCATATTTTACGAAAGATTGGCTCCTTGGGTCCCAAACCAGAAAACAGCGCTGTGTCATGTCTATGACAACGTATCGGCGAATCAAGGCACTTGCACGGTATTGCTCATCTTCATTCTCAAAGGTTATGTCATAGCCCGAATCATGAGGGTTGAGGCTCATTATAGGAAGGTACGGGTATACTTCGATGCCCTTATGATTACAATGGTACATTATCTCATCCCGAATGGGAATCGGGCAGCCACTTTCTGCATGAATATAATATTCGATTGTTTGTAGAAATATACGGTAAACTTCATGGTCGTTATGGTCCCTGACACTAATATAACCACCATACAGGAAACTTTCTGCAAGCTCCTGCAACTTGCTGTCTAATATATTGTCTAACTCGTACTCCTTCAATGTTGCCGTATCAATATTTGCGAATATCTTTTTTAGTGAAAAAGATTCTAATTGAGCTTTAAGATTCATGTTCTGTCAAATTTTTAGTGATAAAAGGTTGTTTGATTATCTGTGTGTCTTGTATTGTTTTTATCGTATAAAAATAAGCCACAAAGTGTAGGTGTAGGTCAAGAATAAAGTGACCCGTTTCTCGGTTTATGTAAAAGTCTTTGCTCTGTTTATTTTTTGATATTCCATGTGATGCAATGCAGGCCTCCGCCTTTAAGGACTATATTGCGACAATCAATAGCTCTTATTGTGCAGTATGGAAATGCCGACCGGATATATTTTTCGGCAAATTCATCCTCCTCTATCCCAAATTTGGGCATGATAATCTTATTGCCTACTTGCAAAAAATTGATATACGCCCAATTATAATCCAGGTCGGGATTTTCTACGGGGAAAAGCATCTCTGTTACTTCGTAACCGTTTTTTTCAAGCACACTTCTCATCTGTATCGCTTCATCTTCATCGTTTTCTCTGTGATTACTCATGAGAATGCGGTTGCCGTCGCAATATTTTATAAAGCCATCGGAGTGTCCATATATATCGGCTTCATCGTTGTCGAGGTCGCCGGTATAATGCCAGGGGATAATGATAACCTTATGGTTGAATATCTCTTCCAATTGTTTATGGAAGTCGGCATCGCCTATCGGTCTGTTGTTTTCTGTAAATACTTTACTTGTCATAACCACGCTGTCTCCGCATAGTACAACATTACCTCCGTCGATAATAATGTCTGTCTCGCGATAGTGAATGCCTAATTTCCGGCAAGCCTCCGAACAATCTGTTATATAATGCTCTCGGCTTTTAACTTTAACCAAATAGTCTGGTGCGTATCTGTATTTTAGGAAGTCATTGCTCTCAATTTGTATGGGCATGTAATCTCTTGCCCATATATCTTTGGAGTCATAAATGTTAGCATATTTGATATCTAATTCATCAAATAGGTTTGTCAGCTCTTTGTAAAAGTCTTTGAACTCTTTCCAGTAGCCGAGTTTATATGATATGTATACAAAATTGGTTTCTTTATCTTGTATCATGGAAGTTGTATCTAAATACGCTGCGAGAAGTAGTTAACCTGGTTTTATTTCAGCCCTACGGTTTCGCGCATGGCGGTGCGTATAATGTTGGCTTCGTCGCGATTTTCACGCAGGAGAGAGAGTATGAATTTGATATATTTGTCTTTGTTGGCGAAACCACACATTTGTACTACGCCACAGTTGGGAAGCATGGCTTTCTGGTTATAGACCCGTAGAATGCTGTTATAGCGACGTCCTGTAACGTATGTACGGAATTCTTGGCATAGGTCGTAGTATAGTTTGCGAGGATTGCAATCGCGAGTAAGGTTCTGGATATGGCTTTCGTATTCGTCTATATCGTTTGAACGTCGGTCTATATTGCATTCCAGCTCACGTTTGATGCGGTGACGAGTATGTAACAGAGCTTGTGACTCTAATTCGGCATCGAACATATTGATTATATTGGTACGTACAGTGCCGAATACGTTATTTTCGTTTTGTCCCATACGGCGTGCTACGGTACGTATGACAGGTTCGATGAGTAGCAGGTTTTCTATTTCGGCTACATCGGGGACACTGATATTGCGTTGGCGGAGAGACTCTACCTCTCGGAGGGTGCGACGGTCGCGGTCGACAATGCCGTGCGATTCTATATGATGGAAGTTCTTCAAGTCGGCAAAGGAGCGGGTAGTTTCTATCACTTTGGTACAGCCTCCGAGTGGCTTCACCATATATTCGGGATATAGAAGGGTATAGAGTTTTATATCGATGCTGCGGGTATCGGTGCCTTCGATAAACAGGATGGGTTTGCGGCTGCCTAAGAGGTCTAAATAGACATCTTCAGGAAGCTCGCCGGGGTTTTTGATGGTTTCGTATTCCCATGTCTTTTTTTCGGCATCGAAAGATTTCACCCAAATGCAGGTACCTTCGTTGCGTGAGGCTGCAAACTCAAGGTCGTGAGTAAGGTAGACGAACATGCAGTCGGGACGCAGTTGTTCTATGGCATCCCATAGCGTTTTCATGATAGAGCGGTGTAGAAACACTTCGGGGTCTTCTATGAGAATGACAGAGTCTTTCTCGGCAAAAAGTGTCGAGGCAATGAGGTATAGTACTGCCTTTTCTCCATCGCTCAGACGCATGGCAGCATAGTGCTTTGGGTCGTCACCAGCCATGATACGCAGTTCGCCGGCAACGCGCAACATCTTGTTTTGTGGAAATATGTTTTCCCACATGCGTTGTACGCGGTCGAGCTTGGTGGCTGGCGGCGGATTTTTCTTAAAGTTTTTGTTGTCTCTGTTGCCTTTATATGTGAGGATGTTTACAAACTCCTCGTATAGGAGTAGGTAGAGCAACTTATCGAATTCGGTTTCGATATTGCTTATCTTATAGATACTGTTGTCTTGTAGTTCTTTGAAGATGTCTGATATGGTTCTACCTATGGTGCTCTCTTGGCGCGGTGAGATGAAGAGCGCTTTCAGAGCCGATAGACGGAAGATGAGCTTGCCTTCTCGCCGACGGGCTATTTCGTCACCAAAGCGGCTTTTCCCCGATCCGTTGGCACCAATGATGGTGATAGCGTGCAAGTTGTCGGTCCATTGGGTTTGCCCATTCTTATGGGGCGGTAGTTCTATTTTCATGGTCAGCAGGTTATGGGAGTGCGTTTCCTCAAATGTACATTATTTTTATGAACTGTACTGCCTTCTGCGCTATTTTTATGTATCTTTTGCTAAAAGGTACAATGCTTTAACGTAGCATTTGCGTTACCTCCTGCTATTACATTATATCTCGGGTTGTGCTTGTCTGTCATATAATTGGCCTTGCCAAGCATTGCGTTGTTTCATCCTGCGAATGATGCGTGCGGTGAGTTCGTAGTTTTTTATTCCCCATCGGGGGGCTATCAGTAATGAGGCGGGAGATTGTGACGCAAATCGTTCTATGGCGATGTGGGGGGTGAGGTGTTGTGTAAAATCGATGGCAAGGTCGATATATGTGTCGATATCGGGAATATTGAAGTGTTCGGGATGTTCGGTGTATTCGTGCCCCATGGCCGTGCCTTTGATAAGTTGCAGCTGGTGGAGCTTAATGGTGTGCAAGGGTAGTTGCGACAAGCGTTGTGCGTGCATGAGCATGTCGGTACGGCTTTCGCCGGGTAGCCCTAAGATAAGGTGCGCTCCGGTAATGATGCCGGCCTCGGCTGTACGGCGTATGGTATGTGCTGCTGTGGCAAAGTCGTGACCGCGGTTGATGCGTTGTAAGGTACGGTCGCAAGTACTTTCTACGCCATATTCTACGGTTACGAATGTATGTCGTGCCAGTTGTGAGAGGTATTGCAGCAACTCGGACGGCATGCAGTCGGGGCGGGTACCTATGATGATACCTACTACGCCGGGAACCGACAAAGCTTCCTCGTAACGTGCGGCGAGAACATCGAGGGGTGCATAGGTGTTGGTGTAGGCCTGGAAATAGGCAAGGTACTGCATGGAGGGGTATTTGCGACTGAAAAAACGAATACCTTCTTGCAGTTGCTGGGTGATGCTGCTCTCTTTGCGGCAATACTCGGGGTTAAAGGTGTGATTGTTGCAGAAAGTGCATCCGCCATGACTTATTAGCCCATCACGGTTGGGACAGGTGAAGCCGGCGTCGACCGATATTTTCTGCACTTTTCCCTCGAAGTATTGCCGCAAGAAGGTGGCATAGTCGTAGTATCTTGCTTGTTCTGCCGGCATTATTGTGGCATGCGATTATAGAACTCGACAACGGCAATAATGCCTTTTTCGTACATCTCTAACGGGAAGTTCTCATTGGGAGAGTGTATGGCATTTGACTCCAATCCGAACCCCATCAGTACCGATTTCAATCCTAAGACACGCTCAAAAATAGGTATTACACCGATGCTGCCTCCTCGACGAATGGCAAGAGGTGGCTGTCCGAAAGCCAATGTAAATCCTGCTTCAGCTGCCTTGTATGCCGGTATATCTATAGGACACACATAGCTCTCGCTGCCATGCATGGGTGTAACCTTGACACTGACGGTATCGGGCGCGATAGAGGTGAAGTAGTCGATGAATAGTTGTGTTATGCGGTGGTAGTCCTGATGAGGTACGAGCCGGCACGATACCTTGGCATAGGCCTTCGACGGCAGGACTGTTTTGGAGCCTTCGCCGGTGTATCCACCCCATATACCGCAGATGTCAAAAGTGGGGCGTATGGCCGTTCGTTCGAGCGTACTGTATCCTTTCTCACCGGCAAGAGCTTTTACTCCAATAGCCCTGCAGTATGCTTCCTCGTCGTGCGGTACAGCGGCCATCATGGCACGTTCTTTGGGCGAAACCTCTTCTACATCGTCGTAGAAATGGGGTATGACAATGCGACCATCGGCGTCGATAATGCCGGCCAGCATGCGGCACAGGACGTTGATAGGGTTGGCAACGGCACCGCCGAAGTGTCCCGAATGGAGGTCGCGCGAGGGCCCTGTAACCTCTATCTCCCAATAAGCGAGGCCGCGCAGCCCGGTAGTCAACGAGGGATGCTCACGTCCTATCATGCTGGTGTCTGATACCAGAATGACGTCGGCTTTCAGCAGTTCGGCGTGTTTATGACAAAACTCTTCCAAGCCCGGGGAGCCAACCTCTTCGCCCCCTTCGAGAAGAAATTTTACATTGCAGTGCAGTATGCCTTGTTTTAAGGCAATCTCAAAGGCTTTCAGTTGTATGAAACTCTGTCCTTTGTCGTCGTCAGTACCACGTCCCCATAAGTGCCCGTCGCGCACCTCGGGTTCGAAGGGGTTGCTTTTCCACAACTCGAGAGGCTCGGCAGGCATTACGTCGTAGTGCCCGTATACGAGTACGGTTTGCCAGGCAGGGTTTTGTATCTTTTCGGCATATACTACGGGATTGTAGCCGGTTTCCATCAGTTCGGCACGGTCTACGCCTGCGGCGAGTAGCAATTCGCGCCATCTGTTGGCACAGTCATACATGTCGGCCTTATGTTCGGGTTGTGCGCTGATAGAAGGTATGCGCAACAAAGAATAGAGCTCTTCGCGAAATCGTTCGCGGTTTTGGTTGATGTAATCGAGAGTCTTTTGCATAGCGATTATAGATTTTCGGAAAATGATTTTCGGCTGTTGTGTTGCAGGCAGTGGTCGAGCAAGACTATGGCAGTCATTGCCTCGACAACAGGGACGGCACGAGGAACGATGCAAGGGTCGTGTCGGCCATGTGGGGTGTAAGTTATATCCTGTCCGTCTTGGGTGACGCTGTGTGTCGGTCTTGACAGGGTAGGAGTGGGCTTGAAAGCAACGCGGAAATAGATATCTTCGCCATTTGAGATGCCGCCTTGTATCCCTCCGGAGTGATTGGTAAGCGTTGTGATGCGATTCTCTTGCCAGGCAAAAGAGTCGTTGGCTTGAGAGCCGCGCATGGTTGCTGCGGCAAACCCGGCACCATATTCAAACCCCTTGGCTGCATTGATGCCGAGCATGGCTTTGCCTAAATCGGCGTGCAGCTTGTCGAATACCGGTTCGCCCCAGCCGGCCGGGACACCACGAACAATGCAAGTGATGATACCACCTATGCTGTCGCCTTCGGACTTGACGGCTGCGATAAGTTGTTCCATGGCGTGAGCCGTAGGCTGATGAGGGCAGCGTACAACATTGTCGTCGATGTGTGAAAGGTCGTATTGTAGGTAATTACCCGGGAGTGAAACAGTGCCTATTTGAGAGGTGTAAGCCGTTACTGTTACACCTATACCTTGCAGTACTTGCAGGGCTATGGCACCGGCCACACACCGGGCGGCTGTTTCACGAGCCGAAGCGCGGCCTCCTCCACGATAGTCGCGTATGCCATATTTGGCCGTATAGGTATAGTCGGCATGTGATGGGCGGTATATGTTTTGCAGGTCGTTATAATCTTGGCTGTGGCAATCGTTGTTACGTATGATGAAGCCAATGGGGGCACCGGTACTTTGACCTTCAAAGATACCCGAGAGAAACTCCACATGGTCGGCTTCGTTTCGCTGGGTGGTAATACCCGATTGCCCGGGACGGCGGCGATGCATGAACCATTCTATCTGCTTCATGTCGAGCCGTATACCGGCCGGTAGCCCATCTATGACACCACCAATGGCCGGGCCATGCGATTCGCCAAAGGTAGTGAGCCTGTATAGTGTACCTGTCGTATTCATGTAATAACGGTAAATAAGGTGATAAAGATAGTTCTTTTCTGCAAAAAGTGCCGCATGTTATTGCCTGTTTGTGTAAAAGCCGTACATTTGTGTATAAGAATACTGCCTGCGGGCAGTGCATGTGTAAAATATAAACTGTATGGATATGAAATCGATGAAATCTTTGTGTGTGGTATTGGCCGCAAGTCTCTTGTTTGTGAGCTGCAATATGTCGAACCTTGGCAAGGGCGCGTTGATAGGAGGCGGCTCGGGTGCCGCCGTTGGTGCCGGTATAGGTGCTCTGATAGGTAAAGGCAAGGGTGCTGCTATAGGTGCTGCTATCGGTACGGTCGTGGGTACGACGGCAGGTAGCCTTATAGGTAAAAAGATGGATGATGCTGCTGCCCAGGCAAAGGAGATAGAGGGTGCCAATGTGGAGCAGGTCACCGATGCAAATGGATTGAAGGCTGTGAAGGTAAGTTTCGATTCGGGTATTCTTTTTGCATTTAATTCGTCGGAGTTGAATACTCAATCGAAAAATTCGCTTAGTGAGTTTTCGCGTATCCTTAAAGAGAACCCCGAGATGGATATAGATATTTACGGACATACTGATAAGGTAGGTACTTACGAGGCTAATATGAAAGTGTCACAACAACGAGCCGAAGCTGTAGCTTCTTACTTGCGTCAGTGTGGTGTGAATAACAGCCAGATTGCCAAGGTGCAAGGCGTAGGGTATAATCAGTATGACGAGTCGATGAGTGCAGCCGATAACCGCAGAGTAGATATATATCTTTATGCCAGTGAAGAGATGATACGTGCTGCCGAGAATGGAACGTTGCAGTAATCGTTGTCTCTTAACTGATAGATACAGACAAAGCGGGGCTACAGTGCGATTTTATTCGCCGTAGCCCCGCTTTGTTGCATACCTTATTGTATGTTATGTATTGGGGGTGTTGTCGCCAGATTGTTGCTCGTTCTCTTCTTTTGCGTAGTAGTCGTTGAGATATTCGCCTACCAACCTGGCCGCGCAGGCAACGGTATCGGCGCATGGACGGCGACGATAGTAGCTCGGTGTGCGTTCTTCGGGTACGGGTGAGTCGCTTTTTTGAGTCAGACCCAAAAGGTCGCGACAAACTATGCTGCCGTTCTCCTGACGGAATTTTTCGGCGAGTTGTTGTACACCGGCGTATATCTCGGTACGTACTTGGCGGTCGGTATTTGATTTTCCCCAATGAGTGGTGCCGCTGATGATAAACATACCTGTGACGGCTCCGCAAACTTCTCGTAGTCTGCCCATGCCGCCACCCAAAGGCTCAACAATGGCAGCAAATTTCTCAGGGTCGATGTCTGTAATGTCGGCGTAAGCCATGACGACGGCTTGTGAGCAGTTGTATCCGTTGAGGAAGGCAGAACGAGCACGCTCAGCCCGTTCTTCTACATTTAATTTTGTCATATTTTTCTGTTTTGTAATTACCAATCGATAGGTTCTATTCCGTGGGCAACGAGGTATTCGTTGGCTTTGCTGAAATGGTGATTGCCAAAGAATCCGCGATGTGCCGAGAGGGGCGATGGATGAGGCGATTGTAAAACCAAGTGACGAGTGCGGTCGATGAAAGCTCCTTTGCGTTGGGCGTATGCGCCCCAAAGGATAAATACGATGTGCTCTCTTTCTTCGGCCAAGTGGTGTATTACGGCATCGGTAAACTCCTCCCAGCCTCGATTTTGGTGTGAGCCGGCTTGATGAGCCCGTACTGTGAGGGTAGCGTTGAGTAGCAGTACTCCTTGTCGAGCCCATCGTAGCAGGTTGCCGGTGGCAGGGATAGGCTTACCCAAGTCGTTTTCTATCTCTTTGAAGATGTTTTGTAGTGAGGGTGGAAATGGAACTCCGTCGTTTACCGAAAAACATAACCCGTGGGCTTGCCCCGGCTCGTGGTAGGGGTCTTGTCCTAAAATGACGACTTTGACGGCATCGAAAGGACAAACGTCGAACGCTGCAAACATTTGTTTGCCAGGAGGATATACAGTGTGAGCCGCATATTCGCCTCGCACGAAGCGGGTCAGTGCCTCGAAATAAGGTTTGTCAAACTCTGTCTGCAAATGTTGTTTCCAGCTATCTTCTATGCGTACGTTCATACGGGATGATATTTCGTGTTTCAAATCCTTGCAAAGCTACAAAATATTTACTACTTTTGCGGCACTTTTCTAAGAAAAGCAACCGGAGTTGCACTCATAGTTCAATGGATAGAATTTCGGATTCCGGTTCCGACGATTGGGGTTCGACTCCCCATGAGTGTACGATGAAGCGATACGTATGAAGCGTATCGCTTTTTTGTTTTCTTGTCGTGGTAGCCTGTAAGTCGATTGAAAATAAGATGCGGGGCTGTATCGAATTTCTGTTTTCGATGCAGCCCCGTATGTATAGAAGCTCATTCCTGTATGTATAACAGCCTATGGGCTATCAGTAGCTCATGAGCTTGCGGGTGGCACTGCCATTGTTGGTGATTACCTGTAGTATGGCGGGGGTGTCGAGTGTAAACGAGAGATTGCCAGTGCCGGTGGTAGATAGAAGCAATGCGCCTGTCATGCTGTACAAGTAGGCCGTTGCAGTGCCTTCAAAGCCTGATACATAATAGCTGTGGCCGCTGCGTGAGATGCGTAATGGCAGGTCGCGTGTGGTATTGAGAGATGCTTTTACGTATGTGGGGTAGATTTCGTTGATGCCGTTGCCGTCGCTTTGGCAAGCACGTACGATATCATCGACAAGACTGTGTAGGTAGACTTCGAGGGCTGTGTATCCCGAACCGTCGTTCCACAGTTGGTTGCCATCGTTGTCGTCGTTGGGGTCGAGGCCGTTGGCTTCTTCCCACACGTCGGGAATACCGTCGCCGTCGCTATCTGTTTCGGGGGCTGTAGAGGTTAGTACAGGCCATCCACCAACATCGGATGTAGCATCGATGATGCCTTTCAGTCCGCTCTTTGAGCCTTCGTATGTGTAACTGCCGTTTTGTATTTCCTGGGCAATACGAGCATCTTGTGAGTCGCGTCGGTGAGAAGCTCCTGCATAAGCCAATACTTTTTCGTATGCGACCTGTGCCGTATGAGTGGTAACAGTACCGGCATCGTATTCCGAGTTGGCACGGATACCCTCTGCCGGCAGGTCAGCGTTGCGTGTATCGGGGTCTATGCCGTTCCAGTTGTCGGCATTGGTTGCCGCAATAGCCTCGGCAGCCTCTTGTACGTTATCGTAGGGAGCCGAGCCATCGACAAAGTTGCCTGCAACATAGAATTTGCCCCATACACCTTTCATCTGCTGGTTGGTACCGTCGTCGGCATTAGGAGCAAAAAGGCGCGCTGCTATAGAGCGTTTTGTAGCAGGTCCCGGTTTGTAGTAGTTGTTTACGATATTGTAGCTGCCACCCTCACCGGCGTAAGCACTGTTGGTCTGTCCCCAGTTGTAGATAACGTTGTTGCGGAAATCGACCTTTTCCAAGTCGGCCCGGTTGCTGTAACGGCTACCACACATACGAGGATTGCGGCTGTCGTGGTGTGCGAGTATGTTATGGTGGAATGAAGCGTTTTTACCGCCCCATATGCCGCCGTATCCGTGCGAACCTTTGACGTGGATACTCTCTTTCAGACTTTCGGCGATGAAGCACCATTGCATGGTGAAGTCGGTATTGTCGTAAAAAGAGGCGCACTCGTCGGTACTGAAACTCATGGAGCAGTGGTCTATGATGATGTTTTTGTGGTTTTGTCCCTCCATGGAGTCTTTTTCTTCGCCCGTAAGTTCACCCATCCGGCAACGTATGAATCGGATTATCACGTTATCGGCATTGACCTTGAGTTGGTGGTTTTTGAGACATATTCCATCGCCAGGAGCGGTTTGTCCTGCAATGGTGATATTGGGAGACTTGATTTCGAGGTCACTTTTCAGTTCTATCGTACCCGAAACGTCAAAGACTATGGTACGGGCTCCGGTTTTGAGTACGGCATATCGTAATGTGCCACGGCCTCCGTCGTCTTCGAGGCTTGTGACATGATATACTGTTCCGCCTCGTCCGCCGGTAGTGGTATAGCGTGCGTGTCCTTCGGCTCCGGGGAATGCTGGCGTTTGCGCATGCAGGCATGGCAGCATGGCAGCAGTAAACAGGATGGCGATGAAGTTTCTCATAATTGTTTTTTGCAAAGAAGCGGCACGACTGTTATGCCGTACCGCTTGCTGAATGTTTATGAATAAGGATGGTTATTTTACAACGATGGGTTTGTATTTGGGCACAAGAGCTTTCATGATGCTCCATGCAAGCAAGTATGCTACTGCACAGATGCAGAATACTATCATGTAAGCACCGGGCTTGCCTTCCATACCCAAGAAAGAGAATGCTGTACCCATTCCCTCGGCATAGGTGAAGAGTTTACCAGCGCCCAGGTTAATGAGCAATGAGCCTATACCGCCGGCCATAGCACCAATACCGGTAATGGTGGCAATGGTAGATTTGGGGAACATATCACCGATGGTAGAGAAGAGGTTAGCACTCCATGCTTGGTGTCCGGCTCCTGCCAAACCGATAATGATGGCGGGGAACCAGGCTGATGTTGCTCCCAGGGGTTGGGCAAAGAGGGCAAACAAGGGGAAGAAGGCGAAGATGAGCATGGCACGCATACGACCAGCGTATGGTTCCATACCTTTCTTTTCAACAAATAGCTTGGGCAGGTAACCACCGTATATAGAGAGAACCGTCACGATGAGGTAGAGTACGAAAATAAGCGCCATACCCATGGATGAAGATGATTCGTAACCAAATTGGTCTGAGAAATATGCGGGTGCCCAGAAAAGATAGAACCACCATACACCGTCGGTAAAGAATTTACCTACGACAAACGACCATGTTTGTTTGTATTTAAAGCATTGTAGGAAAGGTATGGTCTTTTCTGCTTTTACCGATTTGCCTTGTTCGGTCTCTTTATCGTCTTGGTTGATGTAGGTAAGCTCGGCTGAGTTGACATGTTTCGAACGGTCGGGGCTTTCGTAGAGGTATGCCCAGAAGAACATCCATACGAAACCTATTGCACCGATGATGATGAAAGCCATCTCCCAACCAAAGTGTTTGGCGAGGATAGGAATGGTGAGTGGGGCTGCTAATGCACCTACAGAGGCTCCGGAGTTGAAAATAGAAGTGGCAAATGCGCGGTCCTTCTTGGGAAAGTATTCGGCCGTCACTTTGATGGCTGCGGGGAAGTTGCCTGCTTCACCCAATGCGAGGATGGCACGGCATACGAGGAAGAGCCATACGCTCAGTGTTGCAATGGCTACTGCCATGGCGCTACCAGCTTCTACGGCGCGTAATGCGGCTACAGAGTCAAGGCCTTCGACCTTCATGGTTACCCAACCGCAGCCGGCGTGTAAACAGGCACCCAACGACCAGATGAAAATAGCCCAGATGTAGCCTTTCTTGATACCCATCCAGTCGACAAACTTACCGGCGAAAAGACAAGCTACAGCATAAAAAATAGAGAAGAAACCGGTAATCATACCGTAGTCGGCATCATTCCAGTGAAACTCGGGAGCTATAAAGTCTTTCCATGTGAGCGACAGTACTTGCCTGTCTAAGTAATTGACCGTGGTGGCGAAAAAAAGCATCATGCACATAATCCACCTGAAGTTGGTCATTTTTTGTCCATTAGTCATGATAGAAGATTTAGTATAGTTGATTTGTTTTAATCTTTCTTGCTTAGGCACCGCAAAAATAATAACTATAATTTGATTATACAAGTAAAAAGAACAACAGGAATGGTGTTTCTTCTGACTAATTTATATACTTTTGCATGCGCATATGTTCTCGTCGAGAACTTATGCTTTGTTGTAACGCGAGAGATACTTTAAATTATTAATACCGTTTTCTATGAGATTACTATCACAAATGGCTGTCTCTTTTTTGGCAGCAACTTCATTCTTATGTTGTCCTATGCCTGCTGTGGCACAATCTGATGCTTCGGCATCGTGGGCAGTACGTATGGTGGAGAGCGAGATGGCGCGTAACCCTGAAGCCTGGCAACTCGATTTCCAGCCTAAGTTGAAGTGGGATTATTGCCATGGCTTGGAGCTGAGAGCTTTTCTGTATGTTGCCGAGAAATATAGCCGTACCGACATTCGCGACTATGCTATTTCGTATGCCGATACGATGGTGAATGCCGATGGAACGATAAAGAAATATAAATTGACCGATTATTCGCTCGACCGTATCAATTCGGGTAAATATCTTTTTGAAGTATATGACCTTACCGGAGAAGCCCGTTACAAGAAAGCTCTCGATTTGTTACGCAGCCAGTTTGAAAAACAGCCTCGCAACGACGACGGCGGTTTCTGGCATAAAAAGGTGTATCCCCATCAAGTGTGGCTCGATGGGGTCTACATGGGTTCTCCCTTCCTTGCCGAGTATGCTTATCGCTACGAGAGTGAGCCGTTGCGTTCGGCCGATTATGCCGATGTAATACTCCAAATAGTGATGGCTGCTCATCATACATATGATTATGAGTCGCGTCTCTATAAACATGCCTGCGATGTGAGCCGTCAGATGTTTTGGTGTGACCCTGTTACCGGCCAATCGAAACATTGTTGGGGACGTGCCTTGGGTTGGTATGCCATGGCTATTGTAGATAATCTTGAGTTTATTCCTGCCGATTTTGAGGGCCGTAAGCAAGTAGTGGATATTTTGCTTCACATTGCATCTCAGCTCGAGCGCTATGCCGACCCCGAGACGGGTCTGTGGTATCAGGTAATGGATCGCAGTGGTGAGCCGGGTAATTATCTCGAGTCGTCGGCATCGTGTATGTTTACCTATGCTTTGTATAAAGGTGTACGACTGGGTGTGTTGCCCGAAAAGTATTTGACTGTTGCCAATAAGGCTTGGCAAGGTATTCTCGACCGTTTTATTAAGGTCGATGACAAAGGCCTGGTGAACATTACCGAGGTTTGTGCTGTAGCCGGTTTGGGCGGTAAGGAAAAACGTTCGGGCGACTATGAGTATTACATTCATGAAAAGAAACGCGATAACGATGCCAAGGCAGTAGGTCCGTTTATATTGACGGCTCTTGAAGTAGAACGTTTACAAGGAAAATAGTTGAGCGATTTGTATATCGTAAGTGTATAACATGTTTAAACCCAATATTATGAAGAAAAATCTTATAATACTGTTATGTTCTCTTTTTGTGTTTACCGGAGCGTGGGCACAGGAGACGTCAGCAACTAAGGTACCTGCTTTCCCCGGTGCTGAAGGATATGGCAAATATACCATAGGAGGTCGTGGGGGTAAAGTATACGTGGTGACGACACTTGAGGATTATGATAAAGGCGAAACGCCTATAGAGGGCTCGTTCCGTCGTGCTGTAGAGAAGAAAGGAGCTCGTACAGTCGTTTTTGCTGTAGCGGGCAATATCATGTTGAAACGCAAACTCGATATTACCAAAGATAGTATTACTATAGCCGGGCAAACAGCTCCTGCTCCTGGTATATGTGTGGGGGGACACCCGGTACGTATAAAGGCAAGCAATGTTATAATAAGGTATGTACGTTTCCGCATGAGCGATATTAACAAGGAGGAGAACGATGCATTGTCGAGTACGGCTTCTACCGAGAAAGGTATTTTCAATAATATTATTATCGACCACTGTTCTATCAGTTGGAGTACCGACGAGTGTGCTTCGTTTTACGGTAACGAAAATCTTACATTCCAATGGAATATCGTATCGGAGAGCTTGCGCAACAGCATTCACGTGAAGGGTAATCATGGATATGGCGGTATATGGGGTGGTAAAGGTGCTTCATATCACCATAACCTGCTTGCACATCACGACAGTCGTAATCCCCGTTTCGACCACCCGGGTGTGACTGATATTTCGGGTGTGATCGATTTCCGTAACAATGTTATTTACAACTGGGGTGCCAACAGTTCGTATGGTGGCCAGCGCCGCACCATCAATATTGTCAATAACTACTACAAACCAGGCCCAGCTACTACCAAGAGCAAACGTAGCCGTATTTTTGCACCCGAGCTTCGCATCGGTGATAAAATATATGGGTATGGCAAATATTATGTCAATGGCAACTACATGGATGGCGACAAGAAGTGCTCTAAAAACAACTGGGCTCGCGGCGTGCAGCTGAGCAAAAAGACCGACGACCCGTTGGTATTCAGTTACGATACCATACGTTTGAAAGAGCAGTTGCCCTATGCCGAGTTGCCATACACTTCGGCCGAGGATGCTTATGAGCAGGTGCTTCTTAATGCAGGCGCTTCGCTCTATCGTGACCCTATCGATACCCGTATTGTAGAAGAGGTACGTGAGGGTAAGGCTACTTATGGTAACAAAGGCCTTATCGATACGCAAGAGCAAGTGGGTGGTTTCCCTGACCTGACACAAACCGGTGTTACACCTGTCGACAGCGATGGTGACGGTATGCCTGATGAATGGGAGACGGCCAACGGCTTGAATCCGAATAAGAAGAATGATGCTAACAAATATACACTCTCAAAAGAATATACCAATATAGAGATGTATATCAATTCGCTCGTCCCTGCCGAAGCGATGCAGATTGTACCCGATAAAAAAAAATAATTACCGTATCCCTCGACGGAACGGGTGATTATACTACGTTTTACGATGCCTTTGAGCATATACGTGCGTTTATGGACTATACCGTGACGGTGCGTGTGCTCAAAGGCATTTATCGTGAGAAAGTGCTTGTGCCTGCATGGCTTACCCATGTGGAGATTGTGGGTGAAGATGCTGACAGTACCGTTATTACGTGGAACGACTATGCTGCCAAAGACAACATGACGACTTTTCGTACCTACACCATGCGCATCGATGGGAACGACATCACACTGCGCAATCTGACAATTGCCAATACGGCGGGGCGGGTAGGACAGGCTGTCGCATTACATACCGAGGGCGACCGTATACGTATTGTAAATTGTCGTCTGTTGGGAAATCAGGATACTTTCTATACCGGTGGCGAGGGCCGGCGGTTGTATGTGGAGGATTGCTATATAGAGGGAACGACCGATTATATTTTTGGCGCAGCTACCGTGTGGTTTGAGCGTTGTACGTTGCATAGCTTGTCAAACTCATATATTACGGCAGCCTCTACGCCGGCTGCTATTCCTTATGGTTATGTGTTTAACCGTTGTAATCTGACAGCGGCAGAGGGGGTAACAAAGGTATATCTGGGGCGACCGTGGCGGCCGTATGCCTCTACCTATTTTTTGCATTGTACGATGGGTAGGCATATAAGACCTCAAGGATGGCATAACTGGCGCAATCCGGCAAATGAAAAGACTGCGCGGTATGGCGAATATGCAACAGAGGGTTGTGCCGTTGACAGGCGCGTGAAGTGGGCACGGCAACTTTCGTCGGCCGAGGCCGGCAAGTTATCTCCTGCGGCAATATTTGGCTATGGGGTGTCATGGAAGATAGAATGAGAGCTTCTGCATAGAATTACGTCGGCGTGTGATACACGTCTGACGTTAGGACGCTATAAGATGCGAGGCTGTAGCAGAATCATCTGCTACAGCCTCGCAATATTTTACTTGTCTGGGCCTTCCTATTGCAAGAAGGGGTTGTGGCGTAGTTCGTCGCCAATGGTGGTTTCCATGCCGTGGCCGGGATATACAACCGTATCGGGTGGTAAGGTACATAACCCTTTGTGTAAAGAGTCGATGAGTTGTTTGTAATTGCCACCAATGAAATCGGTACGGCCTATGCTGCCTTGGAAGAGAGCATCGCCACAACATACAAATCCCGACTCTGGAGCGTAGAAAGCTATGCCGCCGGGGGAGTGTCCCGAAACGTCTATGACTTGCAACGGCTCGTCGCCGATGTATAGAATATCGCCGTCGGAGAGATATTTTGTTATGGGAATGATATCAGCAGGAGCCGGTGAGTCGAAGGCAAGAGCTTGTTCCTGCATGAGGTCTAACAATTGTTTCTCTGCAGCATTGGCTTCAACCTCGACTTTGTAGGTATGCGCCACAAACGGTACACCGTAGTAGTGGTCGATGTGCAGGTGTGTGAGCAACAGGTGTTTTACCAACAAATGATTGTCGGCAATGAATTGCGATAGAGTTTCTTGCTCATCGACAGTGAGGCAGCCGGGGTCGATAATGGCGCATTGCAGACTCTTTTTGTCCCACAGCACGTAGGTGATTTCTTGAAATGGATTGAATGAGAACCGAGTTATTTCCATTGTATTATAATTTTGTCATATCTGTACGTAGACTACTTTTTTGGTTGCAAAGAAGGGCTCGGTAAAATATTTTTTCAATTCTATCTCTAAGCCTCGCTTTTGCAAGCGCTGCATTTCGTGTTGCAGGTCGCCCCCTTTCAGATATAACAAACCGTTGGGCAAAGCATTGCGGTGTGTGCTTGAAATATTTTTCCGTACCAGTTTGATGATGTCTTGTAATGGCATCACACCCCGGCTTACGGCAAAGTCGCATTTCATCTTCTCCTCTTCAATACTGCATTGTCGCAGGGTTACGTTGTCGAGCCCTATGCTTTTGGCTATCTCGGTAGCCACCATGATTTTCTTTCCGGTGCGGTCTATCAGGTGGAAATGACATTGTGGAAACATGATGGCGAGCGGGATACCGGGGAAGCCTCCTCCTGTACCTACGTCGATGACAGATGTGCCATCGACAAAATGTAGAGCGCAGGTTATTCCCAAGGAGTGGAGTATATGATGCTCATAGAGATTCTCTATATCTTTGCGTGAAATGATGTTTATCTTGGCATTCCACTCGGGATATAAAGAGCCTAATGCTGTGTATTGTTCTTTTTGTTTGTCGGTGAGGTTGGGAAAGTATTTTTCAATAAGTTCTATCATTTTGTTTTATTGTTAAACAGGTTGCGAAGTGGGGTGCTTTCGGGCATGAAATAGCTTAGGTCGTCGTATGTGAGGGTAATAGCTGTTTCGCCTATGGCGTAACAGCCTATTTCGTACGGATTATATACCCATGTAACTCCTGTGTTGTCGATGTAGAAGTTTTCGGTGGCGGTGATACCTTCGGGGTCGAAGTAACCTACGTCTACCAAAGCTTCGCTATTTTTGAGGTCGAGATTTTTTACGAGGGTATTTATGAGCATTTGGTTTACGTCGTCGATATATTCGGGAGCTATGACGTCGTTAAGGGTTATGCGGCTCATGGTGGGTAGGTATATTACGTAATAGACGCTGTTGTTCATTCCGTGGGCGCCTCCTTCGTATGAATAGCTGTTTGAATTGTAGGACAGGAAGTCGTGGCTGTTATAGACAGGAGCTATCTGAGTGAGAGAGGTGAATGTTATCTCTGACGAGAGTTTTATTTCATTGCACAGAGTTGTGAGTCCATCTTTCATTTCGTTCAGCGTACGTAGAGCGATGGTATCGGCAGCGTCCTTCAATGATGTATATTGGCTGTATTCGGTACCGAAAATTTGCGAAGCCAGCAAAGAGTTGAGCCGTGACAGCTCACTTTCCGATTGATATGCTATGGGATACTCCAGAGATATTTTCACGTCGCATTTTTTCCCTGTGTCGCCGGGAATCTGATAGGATAGTTCTATCAGCGTGCGGTCTGTACACACGCTGTCGGTTGCCACGTTATTGCCTTCGTTTTTGTTTTGCCTCGGATTGCAAGCAACCAGCGCGGTGCAAAGGCAAAATCCTGCGATAAATAGAGCTGAATGTTTCATTATATATAAAAATGTAGGTGATTTTATGGTTGTTATACAAGTGTTACATGTTGTCGAAACCGGTGAATGGTACGCCCATGCGTTCAGCCCAGTCTGGATACTCTTTCAGAACTTCCATCGGTTGTCGGCCATACCATCCGTAGCCGATACGGCGTTCATAATCGACGTCGGCCAAACGCCATACCTTCTCGCCCGAACGACGGCAAAAGAAGGGCTTATTGTTCTCCAGGTTGTAGTAGCGTGCCCAGATGGGTCGCCGAACTGTCGAGTCTTTCACGACGACCCTATCGTATATGTTTTTCCCGGTAACAGAGTCGGTCCCGATGACAATTTTTTCTACCTTAATGCCTTCTATGCGGTTGTTCCACATCCATTTTACGCCACAAGTAATGGCCTCTTTTACTTCTTGACTTGGGTTGTCTATGCTCATGAGCATCAGTAATATTTGGCTGCTCTCGGGGGCACTCAGCCCGGGTAGTTCGTATGACCTGGCTTTTACGGGCTCGTATGTAATGTTATCGTGTTGTTGTGCCCATATCGTCTTTACGCCGTTTTGTACAACCTGGCATCGCAAGATGACATCGATACCTTTATGGTAAGCGGCGGCAATGCGGTTGATGTTGTCGCGGCTCAGCCATTTGAATAGAGGGTCACCTTGTACGACGTCGCAGAGAAACTGCATCACGTTGGTAGTTACATCGTCATTGAAGGTGATTGCGTCGGCATCCCATCCACGCCATCCACCATTCTCTTTTTGGGTATTGATGATATATTCTATACCGCGTTCGGCAGCCTGGCGGTATTTTTCGTTACCGGTTCTTTGATATACGTCGGCAAGATAGGTGATTTGTGGTATAACATTGCGGTTGTCTATGGTGCTTCTCCTGTGCTTGGGCGTGAGCGAAGCAATCACAGAATCGGGATTGAGCTTGGCAAGCCAATCTATGTTTTTCATCCACCCTCCATCTTCGTTTTGATAAGCAACGATATTGTCGGCAATGTGGATGAAATCTGTTTCATCCCAGCGTGGATAGCTTCCCTCTGGATGTTGCATTTGCCAATGCTTTATGCCGTCGCGGAAGTATTTAAGAGAAGGAATCTCTTGCCCATATAATGTCGTGAATAGGGCAATACAGCCGATAATCAATAAGGTACGTTTCATGAGTTCCTCTATTTTCTTTGCCCCAAAAATATTTATAATGCTGCTAAAAAACAAATTTGTATTGTCAGAAAATTTCTTGTACTTTTATGCTTTCAATAAATATTAAAACCTTCGTTTTATTTTCTGAATTATTAGTTATGATGGCATCTGTCATTTTATATATTATTGTGTCGCTTGTGGCCGGAGGGGCTGTAGGTGCTTTGTTGATGCGATTGTCGCAGGGACGGGTGGCTCGGGAGAAACTCAGAGCCGAGCTGGACCTGCAGGCTGAACGTAACCGCAGCGAAGAGTTGATTGCCGATGTGCAGGCGGGTAAAAAAGAGATAGAAAGTTTGCAAGAAGAGGTGCGTATCTTTTTATCGGAGAAGTCGCGTCTCGAAGCTGAGGGGCGTGCGCTCATAGAAAAATACAATGAGAAAAACGAACTTTGCAAGCAGTATGCCGAAGAGATAGTGACTTTGCGACATGACGTCGATGAGGCTAATGCCCACCGTATACGCCTTGAGGCCGATTATAGAGCGTTGCAGGAGAAACTGGAGACACAAAAAGCCGAAATAGAAAAGTTGCATGAGCAGACGTTGACACAATTTAAGGTGATGGCGTCGAATATCATGGATGAGAAGTCGAAGGCTTTTAAGGAGTTGAACGGCGAGAGCCTGAAAACGATACTCGACCCGCTGAACCGAGATATAGAGAACTTCAAAAAGCAAGTGACGCAGTGTTACGAAACGGAGACACGGGAGCGCACGTCGTTGCAGGAACAGATACGCCAACTTACGATGCAAAACGAAGCGATGCGACGCGAAGCCGATAAGTTGTCGAGTGCCCTTAAAGGTGGCAGCAAGGTGCAGGGTGACTGGGGCGAGATGATATTGCTCAATATATTACAGCAGTCGGGACTGCGCGAAGGTTCTGATTTTGAAGTGCAGAAGGCTGTAGAAGCCCAGGGCGACAACAGTCGCCCCGATGCTGTATTGCACTTTCCCAACCACGGCGATATGATTATAGACTCGAAGGTGTCGTTTACGGCTTATGATAATTACATGAATGCGACCACCGATGAAGAGCGGAAACGCTATGCCCGCCAGCACTTAGAGTCGGTTTACGGCCATATTGCAGAATTGTCGCGGAAAGATTATCCGGCACGTAACAATCGTTCGCCCGAGTTTGTCATTATGTTTGTACCCATAGAGTCAATGTTTATGCTGGCTCTCGATGAGGCGCGGGCACAAGGTAAAAACCTATGGCACGATGCCTATATGAAGCGTGTCATCATTATGACTCCTACCAATCTTGTTCTTGCAGTACGTATGTTGCAAGACATGTGGCGGCAACAACGTCTCGAGGCCAACATACGTGCTATCAAGGAGCGAGCCGAAAAGATATATACTCAATTTATCAGTTTTGCTGTTGATATAGATGCTGTGAGAGCCAATTTGGATAAGGCTATGGCATCGTGTGACAGTGCACGACGACGACTCACGTCGGGTAATAACAATTTGATAGGGCAGTTTGAGAAGATGCGACACCTCGGGCTTGAGCCCAAGTTACCTACCGGAGTCTCTACTATGAAAACGTGGACGCAATTGCGAGATGACGCTATAGGGCCCGATGATATTGCTGATATGGAGGGCAAAAAAGGCGAAGATGATACAGCACTGCCGGCTGCCGAGTCGTAATGGAGTGTTGTCTTGTGTCGTATTTTCCGATGAAGAAACGAGAGGTCAATAAAGTGGCTCGTTTGGTTGCGCGGAAAAATATTTTACAAATAGGTGAAAAATATTGCGCTTCTTGTTAGGATAATACAATATGAATGCCTACCTTTGCGACGGTATTAATTGAGATAGGCTATGAAAAAGGTTCTTACTATTGCACTCGTTGCCCATGATCGCCGCAAAGCGGAGATGGTAGAGTGGGTAGAGCATAATGCTGAATTATTGTCGCATCACCATCTGGTTTGCACTGGTACTACCGGCAAGTTGATTCGAGAGGCCTTCCAACGTAAAGGAATAGCAGCAGAAGTTGTGTGCATGAACTCAGGACCTATGGGCGGAGATGCCGAGATAGCTGCCATGGTAGTGCGTCATCAGATAGATTTAGCCATATTTCTTATCGACGACCTCAACCCTCAACCTCATGAGGCCGACATACAGATGTTGCTTCGTCAATGCCGCATACACAACATACCTATCGCATGTAATCGTTACAGCGCCGACTTGATGATTACGAGCACATTGTGGGATGAAGAAGACTATGTGCCTACACAACCCAAATATGTACAATTCTTGCGTGACGAGAATTGTGCAGGAAATAGGACACAACGAACAGTCGGCTCAAAATAAATGAAAATATAAATTCTTTCTTGTAAAGAATAACAGCATAGTTTTTGTGATAGTTATAATAGAAGATTGGAGGCTGCGCATCCTTGTGAAAGAATGCGCAGCTGTTTTTTGTTTAGACTAATTAAAGCGATTGCTCTTTGTGTGAAAACCAAATTAGAAACAAGTGGTAGGTTTATAAGGACCGTCTCCTTGTCTTTCTCATTCCGCGAAGCTTATGCTTGAAGGATGCGACTGTTGATGGTATTGGCTATATTCTTACATTAATCGTTCATTAATCGCTTTTTTACGACGGCAGGATTCCCGGCGGCAAGACAGTCGTCGGGGATATCACGTGTTACAACGCTACCGGCTGCAATGATGCAGCGGTTGCCTATGGTTACGCCGGGGCATATGATGACGCCGCCACCAAGCCAGCAGTCGTCGCCGATGATTACGTGATGGCCTGTTTCTATGGGTTTGCGCCGCTCTGCGTAGTTAATGGGGTGGTTGGGTGTATATATTTGGCAATTAGGCCCTATCTTGCAATGGCTTCCTATGGTGATACCTCCACAATCGAGCATGGTGGCGCCATAGTTGATAAAGGTATCGCTACCGATGGTTATCATGTTGCCGTGGTCGCAGTAGAATGGGGGTGCAATGTCGGTAGTAGGGGGTATGCCTGGTATGAGTGCTTCTAAAGCGCGGCGATGCGCTTCGGTATCGTACATGGGGGTGCGGTTGAATGTCTCGTTTTTTCCCAGGCATTCGATGTGGCTTTGCATGGGTTCGGGTGCCGAAAAGTCGTAGAGCAAGCCCTGTTTCATTTTTTCGAGTTCGTTCATATAGTATGGGTGGTTTTTACGCCTGAAATATAGTAAAAATAATCGGCGGTTGGAAGGTATATTGTTTCCCAACCGCCGATACAAGGTTATGGTGTTGCTTCAACCATGTGTTATTGCCATAAGTGAGGACTATTCCCACTCAATTGTCGAGGGTGGCTTTGAGCTGATGTCGTACACGACGCGGTTGACTCCTTGTACTTTGTTGATGATGTCGTTGGAGACTTTGGCAAGGAAGTCGTATGGGAGGCGAGCCCAGTCGGCTGTCATACCGTCGGTAGAGAGTACGGCACGCAAGGCTACGGCACGTTCGTACGAGCGTTCGTCACCCATCACACCTACGCTTTTGACGGGGAGCAGTATGACACCGGCTTGCCATACTTTGTCGTAGAGGTCGTTGTCGATGAGGCTTTGTATAAATATGTTGTCGGCATCTTGCAAGATACGTACTTTCTCGGGCGTAATGTCACCAAGGATGCGTACGGCCAAGCCGGGGCCGGGGAAGGGGTGACGGCGAATGAGGCGCTCGTCGATACCCAGCTCGCGGCCTACGCGGCGTACCTCGTCTTTGAAGAGGAGGCGCAGCGGCTCTACGAGTTTCAGATTCATGCGCTCAGGAAGGCCGCCTACGTTGTGGTGACTTTTGATGACCATGCCGGTGATAGAAAGCGACTCTATTACGTCGGGATAGATAGTACCTTGTGCAAGCCACTTGATGTTGTCTAATTTCTGAGCTTCACGGTCGAATATCTCTATGAATCCTGCTCCGATGATTTTGCGTTTGCGTTCGGGGTCGGTTACTCCGGCAAGGGCATTGTAGAAGTATTCTTTGGCATCGACGCCTATTACATTGAGCCCCATGTGCTCATAATTGGCGAGGACGTTGGTAAACTCGTTTTTGCGAAGCAGTCCATTGTCGACAAAGATACAGGTAAGATTATGGCCGATGGCACGGTTGAGCAGTACTGCTGCGACGGTAGAGTCTACTCCGCCTGAAAGGGCTAGTACCACTTTGTCATTGCCTAATTTTTCGCGCAGCATGGTGACGGTATGTTCTATGAACGATGCCGGTGTCCAGTCTTGTTTGCATCCGCATATATCACGTACGAAGTTGGTGAGCAGTATCATACCATCTTCGCTGTGGTATACTTCGGGATGGAATTGTACAGCCCAAGTCTTTTCTCCTTCGACACGGTATGCAGCGTTGCGAACCTCATGCGTGCTGGCTATGCAGGTAAAGCCGGCAGGAATCTCGGTGATAGAGTCGCCATGTGACATCCATACTTGTGAGTTCGGCCGTATGCCATGCATAAGAGGGTCGTTATCGTCATGCCAAGCGAGATTGGCTCGACCGTACTCGCGAGTGTCGCTTTTCTCAACTTTTCCGCCGGCACTATGTGCAATGTATTGTGCACCGTAGCATACGCCGAGGAGAGGGTATTTGCCTCTTATTTTCGACAAGTCTATTTGCAATGCCTCGGGGTCGTTTACCGAGTAAGGGCTGCCTGAAAGGATAACGCCTTTGATACCCTCTTCGTTGCCGAAGGGGAACTTGTTATAAGGCAGCAGTTCGCAATAAGTGTTAAGCTCGCGTAAGCGGCGGGCTATTAGTTGGGTATATTGCGACCCGAAATCGAGAATGATGATTTTTTCCTGCATTGTGTATCTGTTAGGTGTTAGTGTTATGCTATTGGTTTATCGTTTTTTCTTTGGTGAGGTTTGTGATGCCGGTTGTCCGTAAGCCATGCGACGTACTTCGGCTATGGCTGAGGGCTCGCCGGCTATCCACATTACGTCGTCGGCCGCGATTGTAGTGCTACCATCGGGATGTAGGAAGGTGTCTTTGTCGCGTTCTATGCCGACCAAGAGGCATCGGTATTGGTCGCGCAGGTGCAGGTCGCGAATGGTTTTTCCTATCCAGGTCGATTGCTCGCTGATGGATACATAGGCATATTTTACTTCTTGCGATGCAGTGACGGTATTTTTTATCTCGCCCGATTCTACTATGGGCAGGAAGTCGTGTATCTGTTCGGCGGTACCTATCACACCAATGGTATCACCCGGGAAGAGCTTTACCTCGCCTCCTGGTATATTGATGCGTCGCGTGCCTCGTGATATACTTACTATGTTGACTCCGTATTTGTGGCGTATGTCAGACTCTATCAGTCGTACGCCTGCCAGTGGACTGGTCTCTTGCAACTTCATGGTAGCAATCTGCAAATTATGTATGAGGCCGTGCCCTTTGCGGCTGAGTTCTCGTTGGTTGAGGTTGTTATAAAAGTTATTTTCTAATTTGCTGAATTGTCTCTGTATGGTTTTTGAGAAGAGTAGCATGATTACTGCAAAGATGGCGAGGCCTATAAACATGCCTATATATGAATATACCGTCAGCAAAAAGCCTATGACCAATGCTATGGCTGTGACATAGCGTAGTACAAAGAGCAGTACCAACGGTACTTGGTTGACACCTTTCTCTATGCGCAGGGCGCGTATTATCTTAGTGTCGATTTTGCGCATTGCCATAGCCCACAAGAAGGGGGACATGGCTGCCAGTGTTATGACAGTGCCTATTAGTGTGCCTATGGTTCCGGGAAGGAGGTCTCCTATAATCGGGAAGAGAACCAGGTGGGCTGCTATCATGATGGCTATACACAGGATGCCATATATGAGTATGTTGCCAAGATAGTTGGCAGCGACGACTTTCCACCAAGCTTTGCTTTCTTGTATTTCGGTTTTACTTGTAGCGTAATTGTCGAGCAGCTTTTTGATGCCCGAAGGTATAAGAGGCTCTATTTTCTCGGCAAATGGTTTGGCGAGTTTTATCATGTAGGGCGTTGTAAAGGTCGTTATTACTGATACGGCTACTACGATGGGGTATAAGAATTTATCCATCACGTCCAACGATATGCCTAACGATGCAATGATAAACGAGAACTCACCTATCTGTGAGAGACTGAAACCGGCTCTGATGGCTATTTGTCGTGGTTGTCCTGAGATAAGCATGCCTAAAGTGGCCAGTGACGATTGTCCTATCACAACTACCAGTGATAATATGATGATGGGTAGGGCATATTGTACCAGCGCATCGATATTGACCAACATGCCCACTGAGATGAAGAATACTGCACCAAAGAGGTCTTTAATGGGTTGCACTACTTTTTCGATACGTTCTACCTCGACTGTACTCGATAAGATAGAGCCCATGACAAAGGCTCCCAATGCTGCCGAAAATCCTGCATACGATGCTATGACTACCATGCCCAGGCATAAGCCCATGGCTACGATGAGCAATGTTTCTTCGTTGAGATAGCTTTTTATTTTACGAATGAAGGAGGGTAGCAGGTATGTGCCTACTACAAACCATAGTACGAGGAAAAATACCAGCTTGGCTATGCTGCCTATAAGTTCACCTCCTTCTACACGCCCTGCTGCTACCGACGAGAGTATCACCATGAGTACGACGGCCATGAGGTCTTGCACGATGAGTACGCCGAATACGGTTTGTGTAAAGGGGGCTTGTTGCATTCCTAAGTCGTTGAACGCCTTGATTATAATCATGGTAGACGACATGGATAGCATAGCACCGAGGAAGATACTGTCGAAGGTGGTAAAGTGTAGTAGTTGGCCTGCCAAGTAGCCTATGGCTATCATGCCTATGGCTATGGTTAGTGTTGTGGTGAAGGCTGTACCGCCTACGTGAATCAGTTTTTTGAAGTTAAATTCCAAACCCACGGTGAAAAGCAGTACGATAATTCCTATCTGTGCCCATACGTCGATGTCGGACGCGTCGGCTATCGATGGAAGATAATGGAAGTTGGGACTGGCAAGGAAGCCGGCAACAATATAACCCAGTACGACCGGCTGTTTCAGCTTTTTGAATAGCAGGGTTACTATGCCAGCCAATACCAGAATAAGAGCAAGGTCTTTTATAAGGGGTTGAAGTTCGTTCATGATTTAGCTCATTTCGTTTTGCAACGATATGTTTGTGGTGGGACGTATAGCGCTTAGTAGGGCAAAGATGCGGGCTATATCGCTGTTGCCTCGCATTTGTACTACGAAATCTATGGTAGTTGTTGTCTCGGTATAATTATAGTTGAGATACCATTCGTGAAGACGTATATCGTTCTCTTTGAAGAAGCTGCGATACTCTTCTATGGTATCTAAAATGATAGGTAGCCGCATGCGTATGACGTTGCTTTCCCACTCGAACTTGAAGCGGTGTTCGTAGTAGTCGAGTATGATGAGAGTGAGCAATATCAGAATCATGGCTATAAAGGCTATGGCGTATAACCCTATACCTACGGCAAGACCTATGCCAGCAGCAACCCATATACCGGCAGCTGTGGTGACACCTCGTATCGATGATTTGGTCTTGATAATGGCTCCGGCTCCGAGAAAACCTATGCCGCTTATTACTTGTGCTGCTACGCGTGCCGGGTCGCTGCTGGTGGCAGAGGTGTAGAGTTGTGGTATGGCTGCCGATACGAGCATGGCAAGAGTGGCACCCATGGATATGAGTGCAAAGGTGCGCGAGCCGGCTACTTGCCCTTTGCGTTTCCGCTCAAAACCGATGGCTCCGCCGAGTAATGCGCTCACCAGCAGCTTGAATAGTGCCGATGCCGTCGTTACTTCATTACTGCACAATACTTGGGTGTAGTAGTCGTATAGGGTGTCCATGGTTGCGATGTTAATTGCTACTCGTAGTGCGGTGTCAGTTTTTGCGGCTCCACATGCGCTCGCTGTCTTTCACCATACGTTCGTCTTTTTGTATACCCGATATGGCAAGCGAGTTGACTATGATGGCGCACACGGGGAATATTACATAGGTTGTAGTGGCAAACGATGTGGGGTGCAAGTCGTTGTATGTGATGTAGCCGTATAATATCATTACGATGTAGACAGTGATATAAAGCAGCATATTGATGCGGCTTACAAGTATCTGTAACTTTCTGTTCTTGAAGAGGAAGATAGTTATGACCGAGAGCAGTGCCGTCAGCAGCGACAGTATGGCCAAGGTATAGTTTTGTGTCGATACGGTCATGGCGTCTTCTGAGGCTATAGTCTCAAGCCCGGTCGTTGTGAGCCGGTAATCGGCGTCGGGAGTAGAGAGGGTCATGTAGGGTGCGAATGCAAATATGGCCATGAAGATGGCTGCAAACAGCAGATGTAGGGATTGTATTCTTTGTATCATGTAGGTTGTTTATTTAAGGTCTGTTACTTGACGATATATTCAAAGCGTGGTGGAATGGCCGACTCGAAGAAGAGCTCCTGTTTTGTAATGGGGTGTATGAAGCGAATTGTCGCAGCATGTAGAGCCACTCGTCCCAAAGGATTGCAGTGTGAACCATACTTACGGTCGCCAATGATAGGATGCCCGGTGTCGTGCATGTGTACGCGTATCTGGTTTTTGCGGCCGGTCTCGAGTTGTATTTCTACCATAGAGAAGCGAGTGTTGCTCTTGATGGTTTTGTAGTGAGTGACGGCCAGTTGTCCTTCGGCCGAATCTTTGGTAGAATACATTTGCATGGCGGCATTCTCTTTCAGGTAAGAACGTATTTCGCCTTGTGGAGGTTCTATTTCACCTTCTACAATGGCTATGTATTTGCGTTCCAATACGGTTTTGTTCCAGTTGCGTTGCATGGTCTCTTGTATGCCCTCGCGTTTGGCAAAAATCATTACACCCGACGTGTCTCTATCCAATCGGTGTACAATGAATATGTGCGCGTCGGGGTCTTCGCGTTTGACGTAGTCGCTGACAATGCGGTATGCTGTTTCGGTTTTTTGGTTCTGTGTAGCTATAGACAGCAGTCCGTATCCCTTCTCTACAACCACGAGGTAGTCGTCCTCGAAGATGATGCGTAACCGCTTGTGTTGGAACAACCGATACCCCCGCGTAAAGTTTATGGTTACTTTGTCGCCTTTGTGTAGTGGTATGTTGTAACGCGTGGTAGGTATTCCGTTGATAGCTACTTGACGGTGCGCAAGATACGATTTTACAGTGGTGCGCGATTTGTCATCCATCGTAGCAATGAGAAAGTCGAGTAGCTGCGCCGGCTCTTTCACCGTATAGGTATATTCTTTGGAAGGACGGCGCGGAAATTTTTTCTTGGTTGGTGTCATGCTTCTTTTTAGTCTATAGCTTACTGCGTTTGAAGAGGCAATAAGCTTTTTGAAGTCTTACATTTTTTCTTTGCAAAGGCGGTGCTCTTCGGCCGCAGCCGTGTTGAGACTGTTTCTCTGGCAGGTGCTGCCAAGATAGTTTCTTTGCTATTTCTCTGCAAAGATAAGGTTTTATCGTCCAATTAAGAAACCGATACTCTATTTTCTCGCGGGGGTACGGCTTTTTATGTGTTTGTGTAGAGAGTATGGTTTGTGTGGAGTAATAATAAAAAAGCTCGCTGCCCTGAATAAGGGCAGCGAGTACTTTAGGACGGGAGTTCCGAGTGATTATTCGTTGATGATTACGCCGCTTTCGTTTTCGTCGCAAGTACCATAGTAGGGGCTTGCCGGCGTATAGTCGATAGGAGCACCCGTAGCATCATCGAGAAACTCTACGTGTGATGCAGGCTGACATGAGGTAATGATGATATTATTGGCTCCTGTGGTGCCGTTGCCTGTACCTCCGTTATTTATTAATCCTATAAATCCTGATGTTAGCTGGTATGCTGAAGCACTTCTTACTCTTATGTAAACATCTTCCGTGCGGCAATTGGTAAATCCTACATAGCGGCTACCGGCAACTTGTCCTACCAAACCTCCGGCTTGATACCCCGTGATATGAACGTCTTCGGCCGAGCAATTTGTAAGTTTTGTATTGCCTCCACCTACGCCAATCCAACCTATCAGACCACCTATGTTTTGAGTCGTTTTGTTGTTTGAGGCTTTGATATAAATATGTTTGGCATGTACATTTTCAAAGATGGCAGTAGTACTCCAGTTTTGTCCTGTATAGCCAATGCATCCGGCAAAATAGGCATACTCTTGGCTGTGGTCTACGGGGTTGCCATCGACATCGGTATCTACCATATCGCAGGCGCGGCCGTTGATGGTGATATTCTCAAAGGTAAGATTGCGCATGGTGCCTTGGAATTTGCCCCATACACCTTGGTATGCGTTGGCAACAAACAAAATGTTAAAGTAGTAATATTTGGCACCATAGGTTCCGTCGAGTGTAAAGTTGCGTAAGGTATGTCCTTGTCCCTCTACGGTGTACGATGGTTCTCCGTCGCTTGGATAGATAGGTTTCCAGTTCATACCGCCCATGTCGATGTCGTTCTCGATGACGAAGGTTGTACCCGATGCGATGTTGTTGATATTGTCGGGTAGCCAAGCAAACTCGTCGCGTGTCTTTATGTAGTATGTTTGGGTTGCGTCGTCGTATTCGGGTTCGGTAGGCGTTACTACATTGGGGTCCCACCACTCTTCTCCTACGACAAAGTCGTTGACGAAGCCTTCGTCTATGTTGATAGTTATGGTACCACCGGTAGTAAGCATGTTGCCTACGATTGTTGTGAGCCAGTTGCGTTGTATAGGTACGTTGGTGTTGAGGTCGCGCACTATCAAAGAGTTGTTGCCATCGAGAAAATCGATTTTGAGGTGTATGGGTTGTTGCTCATCGTTACACAAAAGATAATCTACAATAACAGTACGATTGGCATCTGTTTTGTCGTAACCGGCTTTGTAGTATTTTTCTTCTTTGCTGGGGTTGATGTTTGCGGTGAGTTCTACTCCCGATGCATCCAGTGTACTACCGGCAGCATTGCCATCGGCAGCGAGAGCTTCGCCTGTAACGGCATTCATCCCCTCAAAGCGGGTGCAATTGTAGTAGGTTACCTTGATGTTGTCGGGCATGGGAAGGTTTTCGTAAGCCCAGTCGGTGGTGACGATACGCAGTTTGGCAAAGGGCCGTTTCAGCGTTATGTTCTCGTTGAACCCATTACCTGCGGTGAGGTCTAACGTGCCAAAGTAGGCATCGCGGCTCTCGTCGTTCATCTGAGCTGTTACGTCATCCAGAAGAGTAATATTGCGGAGGTCGGCAGTGTTGTAGTGCAAGTCGGTGGTATCTCCTTCATTTACAAAGTCGGCCCAAGCAACGAGTTTATACTGATGACCCGGGATAAGACGCAACTGGTAAGTTACAGGTTGGTAACCTGTAGCGGCAATCTTTACTTGTGGGCTGACGACTTGCGTTTCGCCGGTCTCGTCGTAGACAGCGAGTTGATAGCGAAGGTCGTATAGCGCCCAATCGACGTTGCTAATACCACCCAATGCGCTATTGCTTGTCTCGCTAACGGCGCGAGTGTTGAGCGCATCGGGAGGTGTCAGCGTCACGGTCATTACTTCGTTCCCATTGTTGTTGTCGTTAAGGATGTCGTTCTGCGTACATCCGATAAGGCTTAAAGCAGCCACTCCTACTAATAATTTAGTTTTCATAACTGTTTGTAATTAGAGTGTTGATAATTGATTTTTAATAATTTACTTCTACCACGTGTTCCCCTTCAAAATTGTCGTCTATGCCAATTCCTCCAGAGCCATGTTCCAGTGTAAGAAATGGCCCTCGCACGACAGTTTCTTTATTGCGTTGTAGAGGAATGTCGATGCCTTGATAATGGTTAATTTCGTTGCCGTCTTTATCGTAGATGGTCACGTCGGCCATGACATGGTCTTCATTGTTGCTAGATACCAGTACATAGTCATAGGCAATGGGTGAGTCGGTTTCACCACTCCTTGTGACGGAAATTTGTGGACGCATGACAAATGAAGAGGCTTGTATGAAACTATTGGGTTGTTGTGTTGCCACATTGTATCCGTTACTGATATATTGACGGTATGTAATCTGTACTTGTATATCGTCGAGAGAGCCACCGGCTTCTAAAAATTCATCTATATCGGTAGCATACATTTTGTATCGTCCCAATGGACGGTCGGTATGTACGGCAATGAATTGTTTGTCGGGTACTTCTTGTGCAAGCTGAGGGTGTGAGTAGTTATTGATGATGATTTGTTCTTGACCGTTGGCGTCATATTTGACAGAAAAGTCGGTATATCCGGTGGCGGCACTCTTATGATGATTGACGCGTGGAGTGTGTCCTTCCACGACGTTTACATCCGATAGTATGTCGGTTTTGTAATGCCAGTCGGAGGGATTTTCGGCGGGAACATAGTCAGCCCATGAGAGAGCAGAGTAGTCACCTTCTGGTAATTCTAAGAGCAGCGTATCTTGAGGCGGCTGCATGTCATTAGGTATAATCTTCTCGCGTCGGATTATGAGACGCTCGGGTTGTGGGTTGCGCATGTCGATGTGCTTGCCTTGATACACTTCTATGACAAAGCGTAAGGCCAGCCTTTCATCTGGAGAGTATGGGGCGGCTCTTTCTTCGGCGAGAAGATTCTCTTCTTGCAGTCCGTTGGCTCCGCATACAATCTCTTTGTAATAGAGCGGAGCACGGCGGTCGGCATTTAGTTCTATGGTGATATGCGAAGTGAGAGGTTTCGGATATTCGTGGATGGTTGCGTCGCAGGCATATAGTAGCAATAGCCCGCTCACGAGAAGTGCGATATGTAATCTCTTGCGGTTCATGTTACTATCTTTTTTTCTTGTTTTTTAGAGGTTTAGCCCATTTGTATGATAGAGTGACACCTGCTCTTGTGAGTCCCCAATACCATGCTTGACCCGAGGAAAAGCGCGGCCCGTTATCCCAATTGCGGTATGCGTCGTAACTGTATTCTGCAAAGCCGAAGCCGATATTGAATTCTATGCCCCAATGTCCGGTCTTGTCTAAGGGTAAGGCGTATCCATAGCTGAGTCCCATTCCCCAAAGGGCATGGTTGGGGTCTTGGTAGCGGGCGTAGTCATTAAGGGCAACATTGAAGCCGACTATATGGGTGTGTAGCCCTATAAAATGACCTTTCATAACGTCTCCCATCCACCATCTGATTTCGGGTTGTGTGGCGAGTAATCTTATCTTACGCCGTGGCATGAAGAGGTCGTATGGAGAGTACCATACCGGAACATCGAGTGAGAAGTGGTCCCATAACTGAACTTCAAAACCCAAGTTGGCAGTGAGTATGGCGGTAAAAAGCAAGTTGTTTTTTATTGCAAACACCCATTTTCTTGGAGCTGTTGCCGTGAAGGCTTGTGGCGCCGAGGCAAGTTGGGTTGCTGGGTAGTAAGGCACTGCTATGCGTGGTTGCGTAGCGGTGAGCTGCTGCGGGGTGTCGTAACATACGATGACCATGCGTGCATTGCGGAAAGGAGGAAAAAATTCGTGGATGACGCGGCTCCATGTGCGCCCGCCATCGATGGCTTTTATCTGTAGTTTCCTTTTTTCGGTGTCGGGCTCAGAGGCGATGATGTGTAGTATTTCGTCCCGATGCGGGAATGTGTCTTTTGTTCTGAGGGCAACGGTGAATGAATACCAATCCTCCTCTAAATTTTCTATTCTGAATATCGAGTCGGGTAGTTCTGTTGTGCTGCGAAGATATTGAGCAAGGGCTTGCGAACGATAATGTCCCAGCTTTTTATTCCATGTCGGCGGGCCTTCGGGCGAAGCGCTGCCACCTATCCATATATAGGCAAGGTGTACCTCGGGCTCGCTCATAATCTTGTTTATAGTGGTTATGATGCTGTCTATAGGTTGGGCATTTTGTAAGTCATATTTGTTGACTTTGAATATAACAGGTACGAGGCTCGTATTTGCATAGAAGAAAGCCGAGTCAATTTGACTTTCGGGTAGGAAGGTTACGTATTCAGGATAACCGGCTCGATTGTAGATGAGGGCTTTGTTGTCGTTGTTATATATGCTTGTGTTATTATATGAAGGAGGCGTGGCGTAACTATAAAAACTCACCAGCATCATAATAGAGATTATGCTGGTTTGTATATAATGCCGCACTATTTTTTTCATACCACGTAGATTAATTATAGGTTAACCACTGCAAATATATGAATTTAATAGTTTATTCCAAATCATATGGTAATTTATTTTATTTTCAGTGAAAAATAATTGTAAAAATGCATCTTGAAGATTTATTTATGTCTAATTATTTTTTGTAAGATTTTGCTAACGTATAATCGAAATATAGATTATAATGTTCGGTATTTTATTATTTTTTATTTTATATATTGATTGCTTTCGTTGTGTTATTTATGTTTCGATTTGAAAGTAATCGATGATATTTTTAGTATTTATCGAGTAGAAGCTTTTTGCGGATGAAAAGGCAGTTAATAAATTGTGTGTAGCTAAAAGGGAAGACTGAATGTTTTGAAAAACAGATGGGGCTGCAACAAATCTTATGATTGTTGCAGCCCCATGAGCTGGTTGTTGTGCCCGTTGTGGGCGTATGTTTTTATTTAGAGACGTTCTCTGATGGCTTTGCTCTCGGCTTCGTATCCAGGTTTGTTGAGCAGAGCAAACATGTTGCGCTTGTAGGCTTCTACTCCCGGTTGGTTGAATGGGTTAACTCCAAGGATGTAACCGCTTATGCCGCAAGCCTTCTCAAAGAAGTAAATGAGCTGTCCCAAGTAGCGCTCGGTGAGTGCGGGTACCTCTATCTTTATGTTGGGAACCCCGCCGTCGACATGTGCAATCTGGGTGCCAAGTTCGGCCATCTTGTTTACTTCATCGACACGTTTGCCGGCCAAGTAGTTGAGGCCATCGAGGTTTTCGTTGTCGGAAGGAATGGTTACTTTATGTTGCATCTCTTTTACCGAGAGTACTGTTTCAAAGATAGTACGTTCGCCTTCTTGTATCCATTGGCCCATAGAGTGCAGGTCGGTGGTAAAGTCGACTGCAGCGGGGAAAATGCCCAGGTGGTCTTTGCCTTCGCTTTCGCCGTATAGTTGTTTCCACCACTCGGCAAAGTAGTGCAATTTGGGGTTGAAGTTGACAAGTATCTCTGTCTTTTTACCGGCTTGATAAAGAGCATTGCGTGTAGCGGCGTAGAGCATGGCGGGATTTTGTTCGAAGGGAACATCCTCGCCACATGCTTTTTGCATGTCACATGCACCGGCTACGAGAGCGCGGATGTCGAAGCCGGCGATGGCAATAGGCAGCAATCCTACAGGTGTGAGTACCGAGAAGCGTCCGCCTACGTTATCGGCGATAACGAATGTTTTATAGCCTTCGGTATCGGCAAGTTTACGTAGAGCTCCCTTGGCGGCATCGGTAACTGCGATGATGCGTTGGCCGGCCTCTTCCTTGCCTACTTGCTTCTCTAATTGCTCTTTGAGCAGGCGGAAAGCGATGGCGGGTTCGGTAGTCGTACCCGATTTGGAGATGACTACAATGCCAAATTGTTTGTTGGCAAGAAGTTCTTGTAGCTCGTAGAGGTAATCTTCGCCTATGTTTTGTCCTGCAAAGAGTACGATGGGTGCATTGTGTTGCTTGCGTAGATGCTCAAAGCTGTTTGACATGGCTTCTATCACGGCTTTTGCACCTAAGTAGCTACCGCCGATGCCTATGACAACAACAACTTCGCAGCGTGATTGCAGGTTGTGAGCAGCTGTTTCTATTTCGGTGAGGTCGGCTTCAGATATTTCATTCGGCAGGTTGAGCCATCCGAGAAAGTCATTTCCCAAACCAGTACCTTGGTGTAGTTGTTCCATCCCTTTGGCTGCTTTACCTTGCAGTCCGAATACTGTTTCCCGCGAGACACACCCGAGGGCTTTTTCAATAACCAAATTTATTTTTTCCATTGTAGTTATATTTATGGGTTTTATTATCAAAGGAACGTATCGGCCATGCGGGCAATGGTTTTGTGTATCGATGCGCGGCGGTATAGTATGTCGTAGACGCAGTCGAGTATAGGCATGGGTACTTCGTATTTGCTGTTGAGCTCGTGCATGCACTTGGTACCATAGTAACCTTCGGCAATCATGTCCATTTCTACCTGAGCCGATTTTACCGAGTAGCCTCGGCCTATCATGGTGCCGAAATTGTGGTTGCGACTGAACCGGGAGTATGACGTGACGAGTAGGTCGCCCAGATATACGCTGTCGCTCATATCGCGGGTTATCTCGGGCGAAACGGCACTGAGGAAGTGCGACATTTCTTTCAGCGCATTGGAGACGAGCATGGCTTGGAAGTTGTCTCCGTATCTCATACCCGAGCAGATGCCCGATGCTATAGCATATACGTTTTTAAGTACGGCGCAGTATTCAATGCCGATGACATCGGTAGAGACGATTGCCCGCAGTTTGTTGCAGGACAATACCGAGGCAAAACTCCGTGCCCGCTCTATTTCCTCACAGGCGACAGTCAGATATGAGAGTCTTTCCAAGGCTACCTCTTCGGCGTGGCATGGGCCACCTATTACTGCCACCATATTGTAAGGTACGTCGTAGACTTGCTTGAAGTAACTCGACACAACCAAGTTTTCGTCGGGCACTATGCCTTTGATAGCTGTAACGACAAATTTCCCTTTTAAGCTTGTCGTCAGCTTCTCGAGGTGCGACTTCAGGTAGGGCGATGGGGTGGCCAGTACGATGGTATCGGCTTTGTCTACCACTTCGTTGATGTTGGAGCTGAATTCTATCCTGTCGGGGTCGAAGGCTACATCGGTGAGATAGGCGGGGTTATGGCCGTCGCGTTTGAAATCGGCGATGCGGTCGTCGCGTCGCATATACCATAGGATATTTTCCTCGTTGTTGAGTACCAGTTTGGCGAGGGCTGTTGCCCAGCTACCGCCTCCCAAGATAGCTATTTTACCGATTGGTTGCATTTTACTGTTGGTTTTTCGACCGCTCTATCCATGCGGATATCTCGTCGATCGTGGGATTGGCTAAATTGAGTTTGTATTTTTTGTTGATGCCGCACAGTTCTTGGTGTAGCTTGCCGGGTTGAGCTTCGGCAAGAGAGCTTACTGTGAGGTAACCGGCTTTTTGTAATGGAGCGACCCACTCGGCGGGTATACCGTTTTGTGTGTATGAGGCTTCAGAGTCGCGTTTTTGTACCTTCTCGGGTCGCATTTGCGGGAAAAGGAGTACTTCTTGGATGGTATTTTGGTTGGTCATAAGCATGGCAAGACGGTCCATACCTATACCTATACCTGCAGTTGGGGGCATACCATACTCAAGGGCACGCAAAAAGTCTTGGTCGATAAACATGGCTTCATCGTCGCCCTTTTCAGAGAGTCGGAGTTGCTCTTGGAAGCGCTCACGCTGGTCTATGGGGTCGTTTAGTTCAGAGTAGGCGTTGGCAAGTTCCTTGCCGTTGACCATCAGCTCGAAGCGTTCTGTTAATTGGGGGTTGTTGCGATGACGTTTGGTGAGAGGCGACATCTCAATGGGATAGTCGATGATGAATGTGGGTTGTATGTAGTTGCCTTCACATTTGGCACCGAAAATCTCGTCGATGAGTTTGCCTTTGCCCATGGTCTCGTCAACCTCGATATTGAGTTTTTTGCAGGTCTCGCGCAGCTGGTCTTCATCCATACCGCTGATGTCTATACCAGTGTGCTCACGTATGGAGTCGAGCATGGTGATGCGTTTGTATGGAGCTTTGAAGCTGATTTTGTTTTCTCCTACCATAACTTCGGTCGTACCGTTTACAGCGAGGCAGATAGTCTCCAACATCTCTTCGGTGAACTTCATCATCCAGTTATAGTCTTTGTAAGAGACATACATCTCCATGACGGTAAACTCGGGATTGTGGGTACGGTCCATACCTTCGTTGCGGAAGTCGCGCGAGAATTCATATACGCCTTCAAAGCCACCCACAATGAGCCGTTTCAGGTATAGCTCATTGGCAATGCGTAAGTATAGCGGAATATCGAGAGCGTTGTGATGTGTGATGAAGGGGCGGGCAGCAGCTCCACCTGGAATGGGTTGTAGTACGGGAGTATCTACCTCGACGTAGCCATGAGCGTTTATGAAGTTGCGCATGGCATTGACCATCTTGGTGCGTTTCAGAAATATATCTTTTACGCCTTCGTTGACAATCAGGTCGACGTAGCGTTGTCTGTATCGTAATTCGGGATCGTTGAAGGCATCGTACACTACGCCATCTTTGGTTTTGACGATGGGAAGCGGACGCAGCGATTTGGAGAGGACTGTCAGCTTGCGGGCATGTATAGTTATCTCTCCGGTTTGTGTACGGAAAACGTAGCCTTCGATGCCTACAAAGTCGCCTATGTCGAGCAACTTTTTGAATACTGTGTTGTATAGCTCTTTGTCGTCGCCGGGGCAAAGGTCATCGCGTGATATGTAAACTTGTATTCTCCCTTTTGAGTCTTTCAGCTCCATAAATGAAGCTTTACCCATGATACGGCGGCTCATGATACGACCTGCTACTGACACTTCTCGTTGAGGCGCATCGTCGCTGAATGTCTCTTTTATTTCTGTCGTATAGGCATTTACAGGATATTCTGCGGCAGGATAGGGCTCTATGCCCATACGCCGTAATTCGTCCATGCTATTGCGGCGTATTATTTCTTGTTCGCTTAGTTCTAGTGTATTCATATTACCTTTATTCGTATTCACTGCAAAGATAATGCAAAAGCGTACAATTGCAAAGTAAATTTGGCATTTAGGAGTGCATAATATCGCTAATATGTTATGGCATATTGTTATATTGGGTTATAAGATAGTTGTTTATGCCGGTAGCAAGTTGTATAACGGTAGCCGTTGTGAGACAGTACTGTCGTATTTATATTGCATGTGTCGTTATCGCTTTTTTATTTAATTTTCAGGCCGTTGTAAATGGGACATGCGATGTGTGTAACAAGCGATGTCTGGTACCGATTTATCGGGGCTGTTTCAATTGTAAGCTCCCGCGAAGAGACGGTGTGCCGTAATATTTTATATTGTGCTAAGTAGCAGAGAATAAGAGCCGTGCACACGTTTGCATAATCTCGAGATAAAAAAATTCTCTTTTATGCTTGCGTAGAATAGTATCGAGTGTTATCTTTGCATTGTGATTAACGAAAAAATTAACATAAACAGTTAATCACGCCACTCATAAGTGGTAGATATACAATAGGGTTAAGGTAAAGATTGGTTTTATCGAAAAGGTTTTCATTATTTGTAAGGTAAGATTGTTTTTAAGGAATAGTTTGTTAAAGTAAGAAGGTTTTCGATAGTTAGGAAAGATTGTTTAGGTAGTATGATTGAAGCCTTGTTAAAGGTTCGGAATTTGGGAGTCACGTGTAGAGCGCGACTCCCGCGAGAGGACGAGGAACCGCAAGGCAAAAATTGATGCTGATTGTTACAACAAAAGAGAAAAGTTCGGGAGAGCTTTTCTCTTTTGGTTTTATGTGGCTTGTTAGGTAGTAGTTGGTGGATATGATGTCTGATAGAGCCTTCTGTATTGTAATATTCTTTATGGGGTGGTGCATACTGTCAGATAGAAGAATTCCGAGTATAAACAACGAGGCTGTGACAGATTTTCATCTTGTCACAGCCTCGTTATATATCAGGCCGTTTATTTTACCATTGTCTACCTGTATTTACTTGTAGATGCTCGGCAATGCGACGGGTAATTTCCTGTTCGGTAGATATTTGTGTGCGGATGTAATCGAGTTGGCTTATCAGTAAGTCTACTTTCTCGTGTTGTTTTTTGATAATTGCGTTTTGACTCGATACAATTTCGAGGATTGTTACGAGATTGGCGGGCGGTTGCTCGTTCTTTTTGAGCATTTCACCCTCGCCCAACATAAGCCATGCGGGATTTAACTCGGGATATGTACGTAGTATCTTTACGATACTGTCGTAAGACAATCCCTTACCGCTCCTGCGTTGTTTACCTAAAGTACCCACCGCAATTTTAGCTTGTACTGTAATCTTGTTGTCGTTCAAGCCTTTGTATTGCATGAATTCGTCCAACCGGGTAAAAAAAGTACTGTCCATCTGTGTCTTGTTAAATTGGTTCTCCATTATGCTTTATCTCAAATATATTCTGAGTTTGAAAAGCAGTTTTTCAAATCAGCTATAAAGATATGGAGAATATTTTGAAAAAAGCAAGTATATGACAAAAAAAAACCTAAAAAGCATATTCTTTGAGCTGTTATGCATAAAAATACTTCTTCATTCTCTATTTTTACATAGATAGGTTGTATTAACATTTATAGGTGTTATTATACAACTCCCCCTCCAGCCTTTTTAGACTGGAGGGGGAGTCTGAATATAGTGGGTTTTCTTTTATTGTTTTATAAATTTTGCAACTTGGCTTTTACCGTTACTTTCCATTTTCAAAAGGTAGATACCTTGCGGCAGCTCGCTTACTTCGATGCAGTTTCCATATGTTTCGGCAAGTGTTGCTCCGGCCAAGTTCATTACGGTGAGTTTGCCGTTTTCGCCAACATATACGTAATCAGTAGCCGGGTTGGGGTATATGGAGAGGGGAGTCTTATCGACTGTGATGTCTTCGATACCCGAGACTGTGAAGTCGGTATATACTACACAACTGTGTGCCGGTACTGAGAGTCTATAGGTAGTGTTAGTGGTATTGAGTTGTGAACCGCTCAGCAACTCATTCCATGTACCGGTATGTGCAAAGTTAAGAGTGAGGGTAGATTCATACTCGGTAAAGTTGGCAGCTACTACAACGTGTTTGTCGCCCGAGGGAGTACCCAGATAAACATATCGGCCACCGCTCCAATCGTTTTGCGATGCATTCCATGAGAATGAGGCATTGGTGGCAAAGAGTTCGGGATATGAGTTGCGAAGGGTGTTTAGTTTGCTGTATGCAGTGTATAGACTGTGGCGGGCTGGGTCGTCATAATATTCCCAGTGGGGCTCTTTAGGGTCGGTATCGCCATTGCCACCACTGATGTCGTAGCCGAGTTCGCCGAATTGCCATATCATTTTGGGTCCGGGAACAGTAAGGAACATGGCTGCGTTGCAGATGGCTTGACTCATGCGGGTCTCAATGTTGTTGGCTATGGATGAAATACCGTATGTGAGTGCTTTGTATTGGGTGCGCTCCTCGTCGTGGCTCTCCATGAAGCCTACCAGGCTATTGTAGGGCATCCGATTGTTGTCGGCATACAAATCGGTAAACGAGCTCGATTCCTGATAACCCATAGCTGTCTGGCAGTATGCGTTGTTGAGTTTGCGCCAAAGCATGATACCATTTTGAGCCAGTTCTTTCTCTTCGTTTTCGGCGCAGAAGTGCTCGCATATCATGCAGGCATCGGGTCGTACAGCCTTAATGGCCGAATTATAGTCTTTGAGTATGGCTATACGCGATGCGTCGTAGTTGCTTGACGTAGATTCGTTGCTGGATTGTTGTGTAAATCCTTTGGTGAGGTCGAAACGGAAGCCGTCTACTTTATACTCTGTGAGCAGGTATTGCAGGTTGCGCTTGATATAGTTGCGTACTTCGGGGCATTCGTGGTTGAAGTCGTTGAATACGCTGTAGGGGTGGGGTGCGTCGACATTGAACCATGGGTTGTTGGCGGTAGGCTTGCTTGTAGTGCTGTTCCACCACAGTTTGCAGTAGGGGTGATTGCCGGTGGCGTGGTTATAAACGACGTCGAGGAATACGGCTATACCGCGTTTATGGCATTCGTCGATGAAGCGGCAATAGTCTTCTTCGGTTCCGTATGCTTTGTCGAGTGCAAAGAAGAAGCTCGGGTTGTAGCCCCAGCTGATGTTGCCGTCGAATTCTTGTACTGGCATGAGTTCTATGGCGTTAACACCTAACGAAAGCAGGTAGTTGAGGCGTTGTGTAGCGGCTTTGATGGTGCCTTCCTCGGTAAAGTCGCGTATGAGCAGCTCATATATGACGAGGTTGTCGCGATTTTCTACGGTGAAATCGGTTACTTCCCAGTCGTATTTATAGGGCTTTGTGGAGAATACCGTAACGGGGTCGGAGGTGTATTCGGCGGGGTATTCGCGCAATCCGGGATAGACGCTTTCATCTATGTATTGGTCGTTCCACGGGTCGAGTATTTTGCGACTGTAAGGGTCGGCAAGTCTCACGGTAGTCCCTTCTGAGGTTACTACGTAGTATTGGAAAGCATATTCTACGGAGGGGTCGAGGTTAGAGAGTGTTATCCACCAGCATTTGTTGGCATCGTCGCGTTTCATGAGGTACTCGTTTTGCGTTTGCCATTGGGTGAGGTCGCCTATCCAATAAACGCAGTCGCTGGCTTTGCCGTTTTTGTCGCTGTCGAAGAGGACGAAAGTGGCGGTGTGTTCGTCTATTATGTTAATGCCTTCGGTTACACCGGCGGGACGTGTGGCATGGGTCACTTCTTCGCGTACGGTGATTGTTTTTTCACTGCGTGCTGTTTCGCCGTTGGCTGTTACTTCGGCTTCGAGCGTAAGTGTGCCGGCAGAAGAGAGGGTGAGAGACGGGGTTGTCATAGAGGTTGCAGCTCCGTCGCTTGTGAATGTATCTTTGTTTCCTCCGGGGTAGGTTACGTTTAGCGTGATATTAGCTGTTTCGGTAGCGGTTACCTTTACAGTGATGTTGCTTCCTACGGGTAGGATTTCGCTCTCGGGGGTGACAGTAATATCGACATAGAGGTTGTTGTCGACAACATTGATGAAGCGGTCGGCGGCAATACCTTTTTTCGTACCGTCTTCGTTACGGAATACGACTCCAATCTTTTTTACCGGAGTAGTGGCTCCAAACCATTCTCGTATTGTGGGCGAAAGAGTGATAGACCATTTGGCCGAACCTTCGCGAGTCATGCGGCATTTCTCGATATTTTCGTCCCAATCGGCAGGAACATAATTCCATGTAGAGCCGTCGACGACTCCTATGTGTACATATACGTCGCCCGAGTAGTTGTAAAGGGGCGATGTGGGTGCGGCCTCAAAAATAATTTTCCCTTGTTCATTGGCATTGAGTGTGGCAGGAACGGTCGATACTGTTCCTTGTGCCGAGGCAACGGTAATACCTATGAAGGCAAGGATAAAGAGAAGCAGATTCTTTTTCATGTCAAGGAATTTTTTATGTATGATTATATGTTTATGTCTTTGTTGTAATTTCTGAATTTAGGTAGCTTATCGGCTGATAATATATATGGTAGTCGTCACCTTGTTTTTATTTATGGTATAAACGGTGTATTTTGCACATTTGCACAATTGATAGATAAAAAGAAGCCTATTATTTATGAGAGTGGCAGTGATAATAACAAGGAGGCGTAATGTGCGCCTCCTTGTTGTGGTTGTGTTGTTATTTTTTATTGCAGCGTCACATTGTAAGTATAGGACGTCATGTCGAGTGTAATGACGTAAGTACCGGCATCGGGAAGTGCCATAGAACCGCCGTTGGCAAGCAGAGTTCCCGACAATTCGGGATTCTGGTCTTGGAGAGTGTTGCCTAATACAACGTTCCAGTCGTTGTTGTCTATAGCCGATTGAGGTGCTACTTTCCAGTTGCTCAGACCTGTTACAGTCACGGTTATTGTGAAGATTTCACCGTCGGTTGTCGAGAACGGCCAGTTGGCAGCTGCTGCAAAGTCCCAAGAGGGAAGGTCACCTATCAGGTAGTATGCGCCTTCTATGGGAAGTGCTTTGGGTGTAACGGTAGCGGCGAGTGTATTGGAAAAGAGTTCTATACAACGGTCGCTGGTACGTACAACCACAGTCAACTTAGAGTATACGGTGTAAGCTTGTGATTTGCTGCCGCACAGGTTTTTGACAGTAGCGTCGAGGTCGGCGGTAGCTATTTTTGCTGTATTGCCGTTAATGGTGACCGGGATAGTTACAGCACTGTTCATATCTTCGGTCGCAGCCATAGCCAATGTGTACTCGAAAGATGCGTTTGACGGAAGTTCGGGAGTTGCGCTGAGGTCTATGGTGAAAGCATCTATAGTGTCGGCGCTCGCATCTGTTATAACGACTGGTTGCGCGTAAGCTTGTGCCTTGATACTGATGGTTGCTTGTGCAGGGTCTTCCGGCTCGTAACCAAAGGGGTCTGCTACCGGCGTATTATAGTCGGTACAAGCCGACATGGCAACCATACCTACGAGCAACGTGCTTAATATTGAAATGTTTTTCATTTTTGTTTGCTGTTTTGTGGTTTGTTTTTTGTTAAAGGGCGGCGGGGTGAGCCGCCGCTCCTTGTTTTGTCACATTATTCTTTGGCAAAGAAATAGTAGTTGCCGTCTATGTCGTTGAGTACGACAGTGTATGTACCGGCTTTTACGTTGATGTTGTTGCCCGACTTGATGAGCGAGTAGGGGAATGAGTCACCACCCCAGCTTACGTCCCATGCTCCATTGGCGCGGAACTTGGCTTCGCAGTCGGCATCGAAGGTAACTGTTGTTGTCCAGATGTGCGGGTTAGTCATGTTGAAGGCATCCATGCGCACGGGGTTCTCGCCCCAATTTTCGAACGAACCTACAATCTCTATCCAATCGTAAGAAGTTGGTGTTACATCGGCTTTCTCTATGGTACATTTTTCTTGTCCGGCCAGTGAGTTGGTGGTTATGGTATAGTAACCGCTCTCTTCTACGGCAATATTGCCAGAGCCGCCATCGTTGTGTACCAAACCGTTGATGGTGCCGTCGGAGCTACCCCATTGCTCGTCCCAACCACCTACGATGTTGATGAGCTTGAATCCTACGCCTGCCTCGAACCAGCCGGTGTATGTAAACTCTCCGTAACCGGTTATTTCGTCGTATGAATAGTTCTCTACGAGGCTCAACGGTATCAATGTGGTACCTTGTGCGTTGGCGTCGTTTGCCCAGTCAATATAACCGATGATGTAGTGCGGTTGCGGGAGCATGTCTTCGAGCAACATGTAGTAGGGTTGCACGCGCAGTTTTATTACGTTTGAGTAGCAGGGGCTTACGTGCGGGGTGTCGCCATTGGCTGTTGTGGTAGCGCTTGTAAGGAAAGCGCGCAGGCGTACGTAGATATCCATGATACCGGGATTCTCGTCGACGTTCTCACCTTGCAACAGGGTGATAGCTTCGTTCATCTCACGGGTGTTGATGGCTATTTTCTGTGCGGCACCTGATGTGCTGAGCTCTTGGTATGAACCTTCGGTGAATTGCTCACTGAAAGATACTTGTGCATAGTAGGTTGTGGCGGCTGTGAAGCCGAAGTCGGGTTGCATGCGTACGGTGAGTGTCTCCATGACGCTGTCGGCGTCGGCCGAGCGCAGTACGTATACGTAATCGTCGTAGGCCGGTTCGTTCAGCACAAAGGTGAGTGTGCCGTCTTCTGCTGCCGGATTAATGGTTATTTTCTCCTCCTCTTGGCAACTTGCGAGTAATGCCATGCCCAAGACGCAGGGAATAATATATTTTATATTTTTCATACTATTCTGTTTTTAAGATGTGATGTTAATATCCTGCTACTTGTACCAAATTGGGGTTGGCATTCAACTCCGATGCGGGGATGGGCAGGATGTTGTACTTGCTCTCGAATGTCGTACCGTTGGCCGAGCCGCCTTTCCAGTCCCAGTTATAGTCGGTAGTACCGCCAAAGCGATTGTAGCGAATAAGGTCCATACGGCGACGTCCTTCGAAGTAGAATTCGCGGCACCACTCGTCGAGGATGATGTCGAGCGATACGACCGGGAAGGTGCTTGCATTGGCACGGATACGCAGGTCGTTTACAACTCTGCGAGCTTCGGGCTCGTTACCCATTCTCATTTGTGCTTCGGCATATGTGAGGTATGCTTCGGCCAGACGGAAGAAAGGTATATCGGTATCGGGGAACTTCTCGTCAGAAACGGCTCCTCCATCGGCGCGAAGGTTTGTCCATTTCGTCACGCTGTAACCATCGGTGAATGCCGAGGTGTTGGTGATAATGGGATTGCGGCCTTCGGTGTAGAATATGAAGCGGTCGTCGCTGCCGGTAAACTTGTCGCTCAGGGCTTTGCGTGCGCGGATACCACCCCAACCGTCGATGCTGCCCCAGTCGGGCATACCGCTTGTGTGGGTAGCTGCGATGAGGAAGAACGAGCCTCCGTAAGATTGGGTCTTGTTACCGTCTTGACGGATGGGAAGTATGATTTCTTGCATGGCACGGTTTACGCCGCCGGCAACGTCATTGTCGGCCATGAACAGGTGCTGGTAGTTGGGACAAAGTTCGTAGGATGTTTTCATTACCATGTCGGCGTAGGTGGAAGCATCGTTGTAGCGGTTCTGACCGATGTATACTTCGGCATTGAGGTAGAGGCGTGCCAGCAGTAACCATGCTGCGGCGCGGTCGGCACGGCCGTAGGCAGAGGTGCGGGGTTCGCTCATATCGTTGGGGATAGCTTGCAACTCTGTCTCAACGAAGTTGAACAACTCGGCGCGTGTGCTTTGTAGCGGAGGCTCATCGAGTACTTCTGTTACCAAAGGTACGTTGCCGTAGAGGTCGAGCAGATAGAAGTAGTTGAGCGCGCGTATAAAACGTACTTCGGCGCGTTGTCTTACAGTCTCTGTGTCGTTCATTCCTTCTGTCATCTCAAGGAAGTGGTTACATAGTGTGATGTCGAAGAAGAGACGGTAGTAGAGACCTTGTACGAAGGTGTGCGACGATGTCCATTGTGCATAGTTCATCTCGGGTATACCTACGTCGCCCCAGCAGCAGTGTGCTTCGTCGGTAGGCAGCTCGTTGAAGTCCCACATCATGCGGTAGAAAGCACTCTTGCCTTCGTCGATACCCATGGCATTCAGGTCACCGTTTCCGTCGGGACCTCTCATACCGGTAAAGCCGAGGGTTGCATATATCTTGGTGAATACGGCTTGCTGGTCAAACTCTTGTTGTACCTGTGGGTTGATAGGCGTTACATTGAGGTCGTCCACGCAAGAGCTCAGTCCGGCAGCCAATGCTATCGATGAGCAGAGAATGATATTTTTGATATTTAGTTTCATGGTTGTTGTTTTGCGTAGTTTGGATTAGAATTCAAGTGTAAGGCCAAGCATCGTTGTGAGCGGACGCGGATAGATGTTGTTGTCTATACCTCCGTCAACTTCGGGGTCTAAGCCTTTGTATTTGGTTATTACAAACGGGTTTTGTACAGTGGCGTATACACGGCCGCTGACGGTTTTGCCCTTGAATGAGTAGCCGAGCGTAATGTTGTCGCAACGCAGGAACGAAGCGTTTTGTACGTAGTAGTCGCTGGCAAAATAGTCGCCTTGTCCCAGGAATTGGGTGTCGAGTGCCGATACGGGTCGGTTCGAGAAGAAGCCGAGGGTCGAGTATACTTCGAGACCGGCGTTGTCTGCATCGGTGTCGTTATATACGTAGTTGCCCAGTGATGCACGTAGTGCGAAGCTGAAGTCCCAGTTTTTCCACATCAATTTCGAGGTGAGACCCATGGTTACATCGGCTGCGGGGTTTTCGTATATGTATTTGTCTTGGTCGTTTATCATACCGTCGCCATTGCGGTCGACAAAGAGGTTCTCAATGGGTTTGCCGTTTGAGTCGTAAACTTGTTGATAAACGTAGAACGAGCTGGCGGGATAGCCTACAGCGTGTACTTTGATAGGCGAACCGGTACCGCGCGATGCATTACCTGCGGGTACGTAGTAGCCTTCGCCACTACCGGTTGTAAGCTTCGTAATTTCGTTGTTGTTCCAAGCTACGTTATAACCTATTTCCCATGTCCAGTCTTTGGTTTGTATGGCGGTAGCGTCTATCGAGAACTCTATACCTTGGTTTACCAGCGAACCTACGTTGCTGATAACGCTGGGTGCAAAGTTGGTTCCTGCCGATACGCTTACTACGTTCAGCAAGTCTTTTGTCTCGCGGTAGTAGTAGTCGATGGCACCACGGATGCGTCCGTTGAGGAAGCCGTAATCGAGACCGGCGTTATAGGTGGTTGTCTCTTCCCATTTCAGATTGGGGTTATATCCATCGGGACGTGCAAATGCGTAGTAGATGTCGCCGAAGGGGTAGAAGGCGTGGTCGGTACTTGTGGTGTAAACGGGCAAGTAGGGATAGTCGCCTTGGTTGATGTTTTGTTGACCGGTAACACCCCAGCCTAAACGGAGTTTGAGGTCGCTCAACCAGCTTACGTCACGCAAGAATGCTTCGTCTTTGATGCGCCATGCGAGGGCTACCGAGGGGAAGAGACCCCAGCGGGTGTCGGGTGCGAAGCGTGATGTACCATCGTAACGGATGGTGGCTGTGAGCATGTAACGGCTGAAAAGGTGGTAGTTCAAACGGCCGAAGAAAGATACGAGGTAGCTTTCTGTTTTCCACTCGTCGCTCGTGGGGCTGTAACCGTCGAGACCTACGTAATGGTTGTATCCTTCACGGTAGAAGTGTTGCCACTCGTAACCGGCCATGATGTCGAGGTTGTTGACACCGAACTCTTTGGCGTATTGTATGTAAGCATTCAACATCTTGTTTGATTTGAACTGGAAGTCGCTGCCCGTGCGGCCGTGGAGGTGTGCCTCGGCCGATTCGTAAGGCAGGTAGAGGGTTTGTTTACCTTTCGTCACATCGATACCGATATTGGCGTGAATGTGCATGTCGGGAAGGAAGTGCAGGCGGTAGTCGGCTTCGACGTTACCGATGAAGTCCCATGCGTTGGATGTCTCGTCGCGTTGGTTGAGGAGAGCAACGGGGTTTTTGTTGGCTTGGGTGTTGTAGTTGGCACCATCGTTTACAGCCCATTGGAAGTAGCCGCCGAATGCGTTGTCGGGGTTACCGTAGATAGATTGTGTGGGGTCGTATGATGCAGCAGCGCCTATTGCTTCGCCCGGGGCGTAGCGGTTGTTTACAATCATACCTTTGGCGTTGATGTTGAACTTCAAGTAGTCATCGAAGAACGAGGGGGCAAGGTTGACTGACCCTGTGAAACGCTCAAAGTTTGATGTCTTAACGATACCGTTTTGGTTGGTGTAACCGAAAGACACGCGGTAGGGCATCCATTTTAAGCCGCCGGCAATAGTCAGGTTTTGGTCATGGCTGAGGGCGGGACGATAAATTTCGCTTTGCCAGTCGGTGTTGGCCGTTCCGAGCAGAGCCAATACATCGTCTTGTCCTGCATAGCGTTCTTGGGCGAAGGCGCGGAATTGGTCACCGGTCATGACCTGACGGGTGTTGCGACGTACGCCGACCGATACATTACCACTATATGTGATGCGAGGTTTGGCTCCTTTTTCGCCTTTTTTGGTTGTGATTACAATCACACCGTTAGATGCACGAGAACCGTAGATGGCGGTGGCCGATGCGTCTTTCAATACTGTAAAAGTCTCGATGTCGTTGGGGTTGATTGCACTCAGGAAGTTGGATACACCTTTGATACCATCGTTATCGAGGGGCAGACCATCGATAACAATCAGAGGGTCGTTAGAAGCTGAAAGTGACGAACCACCACGGATACGTATGGTAGAACCGCCACCGGGGGTACCGCCTTGTGATGTTACGTTTACACCGGCAATTTTACCCACGATCATGTCTTGTGCATTGGTAGTGATACCTTTGCTCATTTCGTCGGGCTTGATAGCTGTTACCGAACCGGTAACGTCAGATTTCTTTACCGTACCGTAACCGATGATTACAGCTTCGTCGAGCATCATGGCATCTTCTACAAGGGTAACTTCTACCGATGCAGCGGCTTTGATGTCTTGAGCCTTGTAACCGATGTAGCTCACTCTGATGGTAGCACCTTCAGTTGTTTTTAATGTGAAATTGCCATCAAAATCGGTCATAGTACCTGTTGTTGTACCTACCACGATGGCGTTTGCTCCGATAACAGGTTCTCCTGTAGCGTCTTTTACGTGTCCCATCACGGTGATTTGCTGAGCAAAAGCACCAATTGAGAGACACAATAGCATGGCTACTGCGAGCACTCTGGGGACTTTTAAACTAACGTAATTCATGCGTAATAGATTAAAAAAGTTGTTGTTAATATTGGGTTTTCTTTCTTTTCTGAAAAGGTTAATGGGTTTCCATAGCATATCAAGAACAAAAATAAGTAGCTTTAACATCGTTTCGTGATTATTTTACAAAAAAAATCGCTTTTTATCATGCAATCGTTTGCACGTCTTTTTAGTAAAAAATATATTTGTGAGGCAAATTTTTTGCATGAGAAATCGGAAATTTGAATGCCGATTTGCATATACCTTAAATCTGAAGTGCCATGTCATCACACATTACTATAAAAGACATTGCAAAGGCAATAGGATGTGCGCCATCCACAGTATCGAGGGCTTTGAAGGATAGCCCCAACATCAGTGCGCCGGTAAAAGAGGCCATACAGACCTATGCGCGAGAACACAATTACCGCCCCGATGCCGTTGCATTGAGTTTGCGTAACAGTCGTTCGAATACTGTGGGTGTATTGCTTCCTCAGATAGTGCATTATTTTTTCTCGTGTGTTCTTTCGGGCATCGAAAAAGCTGCCTCAGAGGCAGGCTACAATATTATTGTAGCCCAAAGTGGAGAAAGCTATGAGAAAGAAGTGGCCGCAGTGGAGGCTTTCCGTAAAGCAAAGGTTTGTGGTATAATTGCGTCCTTGGCTAAGGAAACACGTGATTATACGCACTTCCGTCGACTTCTTGATGACGATATACCACTGGTATTTTACGACCGTATCTGTCCCGACTTGAATACCTCGCGTGTGGTGGTAGATGATTATACCGGAACATTTACGGCAGTAGAGCATATGATTGTGACGGGGAGCCAGCGCATTGCTTTTTATACGTCGCCCTTACATCTTGAAATATCGAAAAATCGTCGCAACGGTTATCTTGATGCATTGCGTAAGCATCGTATTGCTGTTGACGACCGATATATATGGGAATGCGATACCCGTCACGAAGCTACGGAACTTACTAGGCGTCTCTTGTGTAATAAGGAGCGTCCCGATGCTTTCTTCGCCGTGAATGCCAATACGGCAGTGGGTATATTGTGGGCTTGTAAAGATGCCGGTTTACGAGTGCCTGATGATATCTCGATATGCGGATTCTCTGACGATGAGATGGCGCGTTCGACCGAGCCTCCTCTTACAATGGTAGACCAGCCCGGTGAGGCCGTAGGGAAAGGAGCTATGGATTTGCTTCTCGCGAAACTGAATGGTACAGGCGACAAACCGTTCTTTAAAAATAAGATTGTGAAAACAGAGTTGATATTGCGAGGCTCTACTAAGCAATAGCGTTTTGTGAATATACATTTATATTAATATAAAACACATATATACATATATAAGAAAATGAAAACAAAGCCCGATTTGTCATTCTGGAAATTATGGAATATCAGTTTCGGCTTCTTTGGCGTGCAGATTGCCTATGCTTTGCAGAGCGCCAATATCAGCCGTATTTTTGCAACTCTCGGCGCCGACCCGCATGATTTGAGCTATTTTTGGATACTCCCTCCTTTGATGGGTATCATCGTACAGCCTATTATAGGAACGCTGAGCGACCGTACGTGGACGCGCTTCGGCCGTCGTATTCCCTATCTTTTTGTGGGCTCGATTATTGCTGTATTGGTAATGTGTTTGTTGCCTAATGCCGGTAGTTTTGGCATGACTGTGGGTGCGGCAATGATTTTCGGCCTTGTGTCGTTGATGTTTCTCGATACCTCAATCAATATGGCCATGCAGCCTTTCAAGATGATGGTAGGTGATATGGTCAATGAGAAGCAGAAGGGTCTGGCTTATTCCATCCAGAGTTTCTTGTGCAATGCAGGTAGTCTGGTAGGGTACCTTTTCCCCTATTTCTTTACGGCGATAGGCATCAGTAGTATTGCTCCCGAGGGCGTTATTCCCGACTCGGTAATATATTCATTTTATATAGGAGCTCTCATCCTTATTTTGTGCGTCGTATATACGAGTGTTACAGTCAAAGAGATGCCGCCCAAAGAGTATGCCGAGTTTCATGGTATCAAGGAGAGCGACGAGAAGGAGCGTCCTAATATGATAAAGTTGCTTATGCATGCACCCAAGACTTTTTGGACAGTAGGTCTGGTACAGTTTTTCTGTTGGGCTGCATTTATGTATATGTGGACTTATACCAACGGTGCTATTGCCGAGACGGTTTTCGATGCTCCATTCAAAAACGTAGGCGATACGCTGGTACTTGATACAGCTTCGAAGCAATATCAGGCTGCCGGCGATTGGGTAGGTGTGCTTTTTGCCGTACAAGCCATAGGTTCGGTACTTTGGGCTGTTGTGTTGCCACTCTTCCGCAACCGTAAGGTAGGTTATTCGTTGAGTCTTGTGTTGGGCGGTATAGGTTTTGTCTCTACCCTTTACATGACTACTCCTTATGCCCTCTTTATCTCTTACTTCCTTATAGGGTTTGCATGGGCTGCCATGCTCGCCATGCCCTTTACGATTCTTACCAATTCGCTTTCGGGTAAGAATATGGGTGCATATTTGGGACTTTTCAACGGTACGATATGTATACCACAAATAGTTGCAGCCCTTTTGGGCGGTTCGTTGGTAAAATGGCTTACGCCGGCCGATGGTATAGCACCGCAAGATTATATGCTCGTACTCTCGGGTGTGCTGCTTTTTGCCGGTGCGTTGGCTGTGTGGATTATCAAAGAGACACATGGCGAGGAGCAAGCAGCGTAAATAAGCATATACATAACCAAATAGCTATATTTTATGAAAAAGATTGCATTTGTAATGACTTTATTGGCTATGACAGGAGCCCTTGTGGCAGCTCCTAAGATTAAAATCGACAAAGTAGACCCACCTTATTGGTTTGCAGGAATGAAAAATCCTTCTTTGCAAATCATGCTTTATGGCGAAGGTATTGGCGACGCACAGGTTACTACCAGTACTTCGGGTGTAAAGGTAGACAGTGTAGTGTGTTTAGATAGTAAAAATTACCTTTTTGTTTACTTGAATGTTGCCGATGCACAACCAGGAAAGATAGAATTATCATTGCAACAGAAAGGTAAAAAAACAACTGTAATGCCTTACGAACTGCGCCAGCGCGAGCGTGCAGGGGCCGACCGCAAAGGTTTCGATGCCGGCGATGTATTGTATATGCTTATGCCCGACCGTTTTGCCAATGGCGACCCCTCGAACGATAATATTGAGGGTATGAGTCCTTATGTGGTAGACCGTTCTCAACCCAGCGCCCGTCATGGCGGTGATATAAAGGGTATTGAAGAACATCTCGACTATTTCAACGAGTTGGGTGTTACCGCTCTGTGGTTTACACCTGTACTCGAGAACAATATGAGTGACTCTTTTTATGAGGACCGTCGGCAGAGTTCGTATCACGGGTACGCAACGACCGACTATTATAAGGTTGACCCTCGCTTCGGTACGAATGAAGATTATCGCCGTCTTGCCGACAAGGCTCATGAGAAAGGGCTGAAAGTGGTGATGGATATGATTTTCAATCATTGCGGTAGCGAGCATGTATGGTTGGCAGATATGCCGTCGAAAGATTGGTTTAACTATCCCGACTATAAGAACCATTTCGTGCAGACTTCTTATAAATTGACGCCGCATGTCGATCCTTATGCCTCGCAATACGATTTCGACCAGATGAACGACGGTTGGTTTGTCATCACCATGCCCGACCTGAATCAACGCAATCCGCACCTCTTGCGGTATCTTATACAAAACAGTTTCTGGTGGATTGAAAGTGCCGACATAGACGGCATTCGCATGGATACTCATCCTTATGCTTACTATGACGGCATGTCGCAATGGCTCAAAGAACTTAATGAGGAGTATCCCAACTTCAATGTCGTGGGAGAGACGTGGTGTGAAAATCCGGCTTATACAGCTTGGTGGCAAAAAGATTCTCGCCTCTCGGCTCCTCGTAACAGCTATCTGAAAACGGTGATGGACTTCCATCTGTGGCAAGTTATCAACGAGTGCTTTACAGAGGAGACCGACGGTTACATGTCGGGGTTGAACAAGGTGTATAACCACTTTGTATACGATTATCTCTATGCCAATCCGGCATCGGTAATGGCTTTTATAGAGAACCATGATACCGACCGTTTCTTGCGTGATGGAGAGAATGCAACAGCTCTCAAACAGGCACTGGCTCTCTTGCTGACTACACGACGCATACCGCAACTCTATTACGGTACAGAGATAATGATGAACGGTACCAAGCAGATTACCGATGGATATGTGCGCAAAGATTTCCCCGGAGGTTGGGAGGGCGATGAGCACAATGCTTTCGACCCGACACAACGTACGCTTCGCGAAAGTGCCATGTTTAATTATGTGAGCAAGATATTGCATTGGCGTAAGGGTAACGAGGTGATTGCCAAAGGCGATATGAAGCATTTCATACCGCAACAAGGTGTATATGTATATGCCCGTACCTATGAAGGGAAACGTGTCCTTGTCGTTATCAACGGTACCGACAAGCGGGTAGAGTTGGCCATGGCGCCATATGCCGAGGTGTTGAACGGTGTCACATCAGGTCGCGATATTATCACCGACAAAGAAGTGACGTGGGGCGATAAGCTTTCGTTGGTGAAACGTGCCGTCCTTATCATGGAGTTATAATAGTAACGGAAATAGTTGCAATATGAACAGAAGCGGAAGGTGTTGGCCTCCCGCTTCTGTTGTAAAAAGAAGATAATTCTCTTGTAAGTGAAAAGGCTTTTCGATAGGATGTAGCTACATCTATTTGATGTGATATGCAAACTATACTATAACTTATCATATGGAGTTAAATCAACTCTAAATCTTTCGCTACTCGACATGCCTCGATAGAATTCTTTACTTGTAGTTTGCCTAGAATCTCTTGCCTATGACGACTTACTGTGTTGATGCTGATAGAAAGGGTATGAGCTATGTTTTTACTTGTCATGCCTTTGTCTACAAGAGAGAGAACCTGAATCTCTCTATTAGATAATATTTGAGAGTTGCTTTGTTTCTCCAATTCTATAACCTGACCGTTTACAGAGTTTACAATAAGGCATTTGGATGATAAGTTGAACGGTAAAGGGCTATAAAGGCATAGAGCAAGCCATAATGTTCTGTTAGAAGGTGTATAGATATAAAACATCCGATGCCATACAGGAATGTAGCCTCCTTCTGCTTTTATGCGGATTTTGCTCATGAGATAGAAATCGGCGCTCTTTTTTTTAGGTTGTTTCTTAATAAAGTGGTAGAAGCATAATTCGTGCAGATGTTTTTGGGCTAAGTCATCGGGATGAATAAGCTTGAAGATTTCTTCTTCCCAAATTGAAGAAACTTCATTTTTCTCATTATCGTTGTGTAGACCGAGAGCCTCTGAAAATTTCCCGTAATATATGTAGCTGGCATTTGTTCTCATGTCGCTTAGAACGGCAATAGCATTTTCCATCGTGGCATAATTGCAAGCAATATCCTTGTATCTCTTTAACAGTTCGCTATAATGCTGTTGCTCAGAAAAATCTTGTGCAAGAAATTTTTTGTTCAATATCGCTTTAGTATCCATCGTAGTAAACGATAAATGGTTATTTATAATCATTGTGTGTTATATAACAATGACTTACATTTGCAAATGTAATAAGTTTAATGGTTATTTATATCGCTTGGGCAAGAAGAGACGTTAAGAATATTGCCGAGTGAATGGTAGAACGAAAGCTGCAAGAGGTCGGTTCTTAAAATGTTTTGATAAAAAGAGATATGAAAAAATTTATTTGTTTTTTTGTGATTTTTATGTCGTTACAATATTGTAAAGCACAGTCATTGGAGAAGATGCTCTGGTTTAATGAGCCTGAGCAGTGGGAAATAGAGAGCGGAGTACTTTCTATGTTTGTAACTCCTCATAGCGATTATTGGAGAGTCTCTCATTATGGTTTTACCGTAGACGATGCTCCCTTTTATTACACCACTTATGGGGGTGAGTTCGAGGTAAAAGTGAAGGTTTCAGGCGATTACAAGGTACGTTTTGACCAAGCCGGACTTATGCTTCGCATCGACCATGAGAACTATATCAAGTGCGGAATTGAATATGTGGATGGAAAGTTTAATTTGAGTACGGTAGTTACACATAAGACTTCCGATTGGAGTGTCATTGCTCTTGATAAGGCTGTTCCTTTTATCTGGATTAAAGCTGTAAGAAGACTCGATGCCGTAGAAGTATTTTACTCTTTTGATGATAAGGAATATGTCATGATGAGAAATGCCTGGTTACAAGACAATACCCCTGTACAGGTCGGTCTCTATGCGGCAAGTCCCGATGGAGAAGGATTTTATGCCAAGTTTGAAGAGTTCCGTGTAAAACATCTTCCCGATATGCGACGGATGAAGTGGCTGAAAGAGAATGCCGAGTAGTATGCAAATCATGCATTCGTTGGCAAAACGCGTCATCCTTATCATGACGTTATAATTACCCTGCGAACAGTAGCCGTAAAACAGAAGCAGGAGGCCGTAAAAAGCCTTCTGCTTCTGTTTATTCTGGCGGTGATAGTGATTGAAATGTCGTTATGAAGGCTCAAGAGCAAGCTCGGTTTTTGTTCGTCATTTTACTTGCATTCGTTTGTTTTTGACGTGGTTGCATACGATTACTCCATGGCTGTAGCGACTATTATGAGGTCGTGGTTTGTTGAATTTTTATATCTTTGCAGGAAAAAAACAATGATATTGTGTAAGAATTGCGGGAAAGAGGTCGATGGCAAGTATTGCAGTGAGTGCGGACAGAGCGCCAAGACCGACCGCTTGACGTGGAAGAGTGTATTAGAGAGTTTAGTGCATGGTATTTTCCATATGGATAACACTTTCATGCGGACGACGTGGGTGCTTATACGAAACCCTCGGCAGCTGTTGACCGACTATTTTGCAGGACGTCGCAAACCTTACATGGCACCCGTACAGTTTCTTGCCGTGTGGTGCGTGATAGCTGTTTTTATAAATAATGTTGTACCGGTTATTCCCGGAACCATATCGGGTATAAGTATATCGGAGTCATCTCAATGGATTGTTTCGCACTTTACTCTTGTGACCATACTGACCATACCGTTTATTGTGTTGGCCATAAAGATGGCTTTCTATAAAGGAGGCTCAGGAAAGTATAATTGGGTAGAGTATTTCCTTGGATGCTGTTATATGTGGGTATTGTATTTGTTGGTTTCTATCTTGGTCACTCCCTTTACATATTTTGATGCAGTCTTTTTTAACCGCTTTATTGGGGTGGTCATGGTAGTATATTTGTTGCTTACGTTCCGGGTTGCTTTTGCCTTTTTCCCCCGTCCGTTTTGGAGTACGGTATGGCGTACGCTGTTGGGTGTGCTTATCTATATGGTACTGACGATTGCTTTGAGTTTCATAGTAGTATTGTTTGTGAAAGGGTGGTAGAAGGACAGAATGGAAAATATTGCCGGATAAGAGAAAGGGAGGCAAAAACAACTTTGCCTCCCTTTCTCTTTTGAGTTTCAGCCGTTAGGTAATTGCCTACGGTATGATGTCACCTGTTTACTGCTTATCGGGTTCCAGCCCTTGTTGTATGAGCAGCAGTTGGTAGTCATAGAAATTGCGTGTATCGTTATCGGCGGTAGCTGCGCGGTGTTGCTTGTAGATAGTCTCAATACGTTTGAGAGCTCCTAACATGTAGGGCGCCAGCTCGTCTTTGCTGAATCTTGGTGTAGAGATGGTAATACGAGTGAAAGCCGTTTCGGCAGCATTTCTCTCGCAGAGTGTGTGGCTGCAAGGCAAGGCCGGTTCGTTGAGACAGAACTCTTTCAGATATTTATCTTCCGATGCGGCGAGTGCGACAATCTTCCCTTTGTTGCCGGGAGCGTAGTTGCGCAGCAGTATGTCGATGACGGTACGTTGCATGTCGCGTTCTACCAGGTCGAGCTTACGGTTGCGCAGTGTCATCTTGAATACCTCGTCAATCAAATCGTTTAAGTATTCGGTAACGGAGTAGTGGGTAGCCGGCTGTAGGCAGTTCCCCTCGTAGATACGGTATAGGACATCATTGGCAAGCAGTCGCTCATACATGCTGGTGTGGAGCTCCTGATAAGAGTCTAAGGGTAAGCTCAATTGCAGTAGCAGGGAGTCGGGGGTGAGCCATTCGCGATAGGTACGGGCTTCGTTGAGAAGCCATTGCAACGCTTTTTTCTGTGTAGCCTTGTCTGTGTATACGTAGGGCATGGCGTTGTCGCCTTGGCGCACCTCTTTGTGTATTTTCCCGCCGATGTATGGTACAACATGTCCTATGTGTCGCTTATATTGCGATATGATGGCCTTGTATGTAGTCAGGGCGTCGTCGTAGTCTTTGCCGGGACTGTACAGCCACTTCATGAAGTTGGCTGCTATGATGTGCAGGTTTTTTATGGCGTAATTCCCGGCAAGGATATGGTCGTTGCCGAGGTCTTCGGTCTGGTCGGTAGGGTCGATGGTATATGGAAATTGTTGTGCTCCGAATTCGTACATTGCGTTACCGGCTTTGTCGGCAATCCAATGCTCGAGGGTAGGCAATTCATCGGCCGGGCTTTCGGCTCCCTCAATCAGGCGATAGCCCCAGTTGATAGCATATATGTCGTATACACCCAAGATAGGAGGCGTGAGTCGTACACCGCGCTCCAGGTCGCCCGGTTGCGCCACGAAGTTGTTGCGAGCATAGTCCATGATGCTGGGTGTTGTACCGTACTTCTGTGTAAAGGCAGGGTTGCGTAAAGAGTCGACGGGGAAAGAGTAGCTTGCACCCATGTTGTGCATCAGTCCTAAAGTGTGGCCTATCTCGTGCGAGGCTACGTAGCGTAGCGATTCGCGCATCACCTTGTCGTCGAATTTTTCTTTTCGTACGCGTTCATCTACAGCTCCGGTCTGTACCAATCGCCAATTATGTACGAGTGACAGCACATTGTGGTACCATATTACGTCGGCTGTAAGAATCTCGCCACTGCGTGGGTCGACATAGCTTGGTCCCATGGCATTGGCAATATCGGTAGTGGCGTACTTGACACAACTGTATCGCATATCGTCGGGATCGAAATCGGGATTTTCGCTTTTAGAAGGATAGTCGCGGGCGATGACAGCGTTTTTGAATCCGGCGGCTTCAAAGGCTGCGTTCCAATCTTCGATGCCTTGTCGTATTGTTCGGCGCCATTTGTCGGGGAAAGCTGTGTCGACGTAGAATATGATAGGTTTAGCCGGTTCAACCAATTGCCCTGCGAAATAAGCCTCACGATCTTCGGGGCGTGGCTCAATACGCCAGCGGTGTATATATGTCTCATTTTCTATCTTGTCGGCATCGGATGTAAAGATGTTTTTGTTGTTTGAGAAATATCCTACTCGTTTGTCGCGCAGACGGGGTTGCATGGGCTTTTCGGGTAGTAGTATCAGCGACCTGTGCATGGTGAGTGTAACAGGTTCTTCGCCTGTGTAGTGAATGACAGAGCGTATCTCAATGTTTCCGGGGAAAGCCTTTACACTCTCTATAAAGCCGCTACCGCCACTCTTTTTGTCTTTTTTGCGCAGGTTGCCTTGCGGGTCGATGATGGGCGTGTTGCTTGTGAAGAAACTTGTGGCATCAATGACAACGCTATTCCCTTTCTGGTTGTGTTCTTTTATTTTGAAGCTTGCTATAATAGGGTCGGTAAAGTTCTTATCGAAAGAAGGTTTGATAGGGTCGCCGGGTTTTACAATATCGTTGATTTGCGATTCGTGTATGAATACGGTTTGTTCGTTACGACTGAATCGTATCATCGTAGGGTCGGTTACCATTTCACCGGCAACGCCCATACGGGTATCACTTGTTGCGGCGATGCGATTTGATATGAGATATACTCGGTTGAGCATAGAGTCGGGAATCTCTATCAGCAATTCATTTTTCTTGGTGATGAATGTATTGAACATCCCTTTTGCCGTTTTACTCCCGGCAATCAGTTTGTCGTAACTACTGCGGGTGGTATCGGTGGTTTGTTCGGTTTTCTCTTTCTTTTTCTTGTTGCGATTCCAGAAGTCGAGCTTTGGAGAAGCTTCGGCAGTTGATAGCCCTATGGCTAACATCAGTAGCCATGTTGAGGTTTTTAGTATTTTCATCGGTAAAATATAACTATGTTTTTATGTGTGCAAACATAGTTATATTTTGGTCGATACAAAATTGCTTTTCATAATATTAACAAGTGAATTTTGTTAATGTCTTGTTATTACTTCTCTATTAGAAACGTACTGGTAGTCAGCCTACTGATATGTATTGACAGGTAAAATACAATATACCTGCGTATAAGTGAAGATGTTGCATGTCATACAGGAATATTATATATTTGCTTATAAAAAGGTCGTTTTTCCAGTGTCTGTCAGTATAAAGCGCATATCACTCTTTGTGGCATTGTTGTTGATGCCTTTTGCCGCATGGCCGGTGCATACCGACATGCGTGTAGAGGTATATACCACGCAAGATGGTTTGTCGCACCGTATTATTTTCGATATGGAACAAGACGAAGACGGTTTTCTATGGATTGCTACATGGAATGGATTGTGTCGCTATGATGGTAAGGCCTTTGATACGTTCAATCTCCTTGATAACGGTAATGTAATAGGTCGCTTACACCGTGTGCGGCTGGCTGTAGATAGTCGCTATCTGGCGTGTCTCGGAGACAATGGTGAGACTTATCTTTTCGACCGTTGCAGGTATCGCTTTTTGCCCGATACGTTAGGAGTACCATTAAAACCCCGTCGGCATAATCCGTATCGTCTGCATGTAGATGGTAACGACCTTGTTATATCGGCCAATGAATGGCAGATATCACGTCGCCTGACGGTCAATGAAAATAAGTCGTTTGAACGCACGTTGCTTGCTTCGTACACCGACCGGCAAGGGAATCTGTGGGTAGCCTTCAATGATGCCTTGTATAAGATAACTTTTGCTTCGGGGCTTTTTACCTACCATCGTCGCGTTAGTGACGACCGGTATGCTCCTTTTTATGGAGACGAGATAAGAGCTTTCTGCCTGTTGGCCGACGGTTCGCGTTGGGTGGCTACAAAAAATGGAATTGTGTGTGTTTACGATTCCTCCGACAGGTTATTGGGTAGTCTCTCGCCGCAAGGTAAAGTGGTAACGCAGTTAGAGCCTTTTGCCCGTAGCGTTTATGCTATTAAGCAGGACGCCTCTGGAAGAGTATGGATTGCCTCCAAGGGTGACGGACTTTTCTGTTGCGACATTGTTGGAGAGAAGTCGTATAAAGTGATGCATTATTGTACTGCCGACCATTCTCTTATTAACGATATGGTTTATGACCTTTGTAGCGACGGGAACGGGCGTTTATGGGTGGCTACTTTCGGGGGTATCAATATTTTTGATGAAAGAGCAGGGACGGTGCAACAGGAGCTTTTGTCGGGTAAAAAGATACGGTATGTTGGGGTATTGGATAGCTGTATAGTGGCAACCGGTACCGAAGGGCTTTATATATTTGACATGCGAGGCCGTTTGCTTTGGCAGCAAGAAGGACATGACTTTTCGTTTGTGTGTTCTACGTCACAAGCCACTTATGTATCGACGATGGGTGCCGGCCTTTTTAAGCTTGTATCCACACCTCAAGGATATGAACTTAGCCCGGTGTCGCTCGATGGTGTACGGTGCAATGTAATTCTATCGTTGGCGGCCGATGAAAAAGACCAATTGTGGCTGGTGTGCGACAATAAGTTGGTTCGTTATGATTCCGATGGAGATATACAACAGTTTGATCAGTCGTATTTTCACCATAATATGACTTTCTCCGAGGCACATCCTTGTAGGGTAGACTCCCTTTTGCGTATAGGTTATGCCGAGGGGTGGTTAGAGATAAACAAGCATTACGATAATGATTATATACCGCCACTTTATTGGAAGTCGGTGCAAGTAGGCGATTCAATCTATACGATGTGCGATACGTTGCTGCAAGTGCCATACGATACCGACGTGACAATAGAACCTGTTGCCATAGATTTCCGTTATCCGGCCAGCATTCGTTATGCGTACCGTTTGGATGGAGAGAGCAGGTGGCAGTTATTACCTGCCGATAGGAGGTATATACGGTTGTCGGGGCTATCGCTGGGAAAACATCGTGTAGAGGTGCGTTCGACCGATTGCTATGGTATTTGGACGACCAATGCCAAGACGATAGTTATCGATGTGGAACAGTCGTCGTTCCCCACCATTTATTGGATAGCAGCTGTTTTGTTACTTGTTTTGTTGGCTTTGGTCTTCCATTTGTATAGGCGCAACAGACAAAGAGCTTCAAGAGAAGCAGAGGCTCTCGATATTATGCCGGCATCGCCAGAGATTATGCCCGAGAAGGAGCGTTTCTTGCAGGCTGCCGTTGCGTGTGTTGAAGAGCATATGGCCGACCCCGATTTTACTGTCGATGAATTAGCCGATGCGTTGCATGTAGGGCGTACTGTTTTTTATAAACGCATCAAAGATTATTTAGATATTACACCTCTTGCATTTATCAAAGGCATCCGTATTAAAAGAGCCAAACAGTTGTTGTTGCTTCGCCAGCATACAGTAGCCGAAGTGGCATATATGACGGGCTTCAGTGATGCCAAATATTTTGGTAAAGTATTCAAAAAAGAGACCGGCTTATCGCCGATGGAGTTTGTAGAGCAAAATATCGAAGGAGCGAAAAAAACGCCCCTACAATGATTTTACCCCTATTTCTGTACAATTTTACCCCCATGTGTTAAGGCGTAGAGAACTACTTTTGTGCCCTGAAATGCTATTGCATAAATACCGGAAGACACAAAAAAACATATACGATGAAACACAATTTTTCTCTTGTATGTGCCGCTACTTGCATACTGTCGTTCTGCTCGATGAACGATGCCGAGGCACTTAAAGTTCATACTATCGGAGACTCTACGATGGCCAATTACGAAGAAGGTACTACCGACAAACGCGGTTGGGGACAGATGCTCAATCAGTTTTTTACGGGAGGCCTCGAAGTAAACAACAGGGCTAAGAGTGGATCGAGTTCTAAAAGTTTTTATAATGAAGCTCCATATTGGACTACAGTGAAGCAGCAGATTGCTGCCGGTGATTATGTATTCATACAATTTGCTCATAACGATGAGAAAAATGATGGAGTAGATGGGGATGAGTTGCAAGCTCAACATCCCGATAGCATCATTGCCGATACGCGAGGCACAAGTCCGTTCGGAACTTACCAAGAATATTTGCGTAAATATATCGACGAAACACGTGCGTTGAATGCAACCCCCGTATTGGTAACACCCATTGTTCGTAAATATTTTGGTAACGACGGTAAAATTACGCAAAAGGGACGTCACAACCTTAGTACAGATGGTTCGCATGACCTCGATTATGTACTTGCCATGAAAGAGGTGGCCGAGGAGAAGGATGTTCTTCTGATAGACCATACCGAAATGACGGCTCAACTTGTTGAGGAGTATGGTGTTGATGAGGCTACTGCTCAACTCTATTGTGCCGACGACAACACACATACATCGGCTACGGGAGCAATGCTTTTTGCTCGTCTGGTAGCTCAAGATATGGTGCGTCAGAATATTTTGGCCGAGTATGTCAATGCCGAGGCTTCTATTATCGTCAATCCTTCATCGATAGACTTTGGGCGTGGTTATCCGCAAGCTGTTAAGAGCTACGAATGCACCGTCATGGGTATGGACCTGGTTCCTGCCGATGGTAATATTAACATCTCTGTGACAGAGCCTTTTACAGTGAGTGCCGACGGTATTACTTTCCAATCTTCTGTTGATATACCATATACCGACGGCTCACTGGCTCTCACTCGTTTCTTGGTAAGGTGTGTAGGTGAAGAGGCTGGTATTATTACGGGTGAACTTACTGTTACCAATGGCAGTGTAGAAAATGTCGTACCGATGACAATGGAGGTGGTAGACCTTGCCGACGGAGAGGCTTTCAACGTATTTTGGGAACTTTCAAAAACATCAGATTATGTAGTCGAAGGTCCTGTTACTCCTGTTGAAGAGAGTTGGAGCAAGATGTATGCCAAGAGCTATGCATCACCCGGTAGCGATGTGGTATGGCCTGAAGAGAGTGGCATAGAGGCAGGTTACAGAACTCAACGTAACTGCATCGAGGGCGATGTGTGGCCGGCCGGTGAGATAGACGCTGTGAGCGACCGTTACATACAGTTTGGTGTTACGGCAAATCCCGGTACCGAAATGACTGTCGATACTATAGGCTTATATATAGGTGGCTCGGGCGGTAGTGGCATGATATGGCGTGTGGAATATTCTGTGGAAGATAATTTTGCCAATCAGGTAGTTATCTCTGAGAACCTCAAAAACACGAAAAACACGATGTATGCCATAGAATCTGTACCTATGGTGAAAGTGGCTGCCGGAAAGGCCCTTTTAGTACGTATCTATCCGTGGTACAATGGCGAAGCTACCGGTAAAACAATATGTCTCTCTAATCTTTATATCGGAGGTGTTGTCTCGTCGTCGGGTGCTGTGACTGCACCTCGCCAAGAAAACAGCCTGCGATACGAAGGTACTACGTTGCGTGCCGATGCTGCCATGACCGTCTATAACCTTGCAGGTGTATGTGTCGCTTACGGAGTTAATGACCTTGACTTACGTACTTTGCCACAAGGCATATATATAGCTCGTAGTGGCGATAATACTCTTAAAGTGGTTCGTTAATCTATTCATAGGAAGAAGCTACCCGGTATAAATGCCGGGTAACTTCTTGCAAGATGCATTATTTCTAATACAAACTATTCATTATAACTATGTACAAGAAGATTTTAATTGCCGCTCTTGCTTTGGCGGCTGTCTCTATGACTTCCCGTGCCGATGAGCGATTGCTCTACTACTCGGGATTCAATGAGGGTTGGACTACGACAGGTAGTAATTACGACGCTGCTCCCGTAACACAAATAACTGATTTCTCTAACGAGGAGTTTACTTTCAGTTTTGAGAATGTACGTATTGTAACCGACGGTACGACTGTGCAGGAAAATACAACTAATGTATTACCCGATATGACAGTCGGTTATCTTATGAGTAACAAGTCGGAGGCTACGATTACCCTGTCGGCTCTTAAGTCTATTACTCGTATTGTTTACAATCACTCGGCTACCGGTAATAATCGTGGCTGGGGTATGAAAGTGTCGGTAGATGGCGGTACCTCGTGGAATGTCGTGTATAATACACTTATCACAAGTAATGCCCGTGCCGGTGTGAAGGTAGAGGTAGACGTTACGGCCAAACTTGCAGAGCTGGGCAAGCAGGTAGGCGATGCCGGTGTCATGCTCCAATTTTATAATATGAGTACGGGTAATAATGCGTATATGGCCGACTTGTGGATTTACGGAGAGTATGTTTCTACCGAGCCACAAGTAACTCTTACGACAGCATTGAACTTAGAGGGAGCCGGTGTGATAACGGTTACACCACCAGCCGACACCTACGACATTAATACGACCGTAAATTTGACAGCCGAAGCTAATTTCGGTTATGAGTTTACCAATTGGACTGATGCTGTTACCGGTGAGGAACTCTCGACAGAGGCTTCATTTGAGCTTCTGCTCGACGCTGATAAGTCGGTTATAGCAAATTTTGAGAAACTTGCCCTTTATAAAGTAATTGTCAATACTTCTTCTCGTAATGGTAAATACACCATTTCTCCCGAACCGGATAATGACTATCTTCCTGTAGGAACAGAAGTGACATTGACTGCTATAGATACCCGTGTGGCAACCTTTACGGGGTGGGAAGATGGTACGACCGAAAAAGTACGCAAACTTACTGTTACAGGTGATACCGAAGTGACTGCCAATTTCGTGGAGGAAGACTTCATTGTAGGTTGGGATTTCGACCCCGAACCTGCCGACCGTTATGGTCAAGCCGGCAATTACTATTCGGCCGCAGCCAATAAAGGTATGTTCCGCATGTATCTGCCCGACGGTACCAATCGTGCGTGGTTGAATAATCAAAGGATGGGCAAGAGATGTGTTCTCAAATGGGCTACCGATGTAGTCAATGACAATCGCTATTTCGAGGCTACGTTCTCTACCAAAGATTATGAAAATGTGAAAGTCGAGTCGGCTATGCTTATGGGTAGCTACTCATATTATGAAACACAAACGATGCAATACTCAGTCGATGGCGTAGAGTTCCACGACCTCTCTTCTGTAAGATATGGGACTGCCGAGGCTTGGTATCCGTTGAATGCCGAACTGCCCGCCGAATGTAACGACCAGGAGACGGTATGGATTCGTTGGATAAGCTCGGGTAATATCTTGGGCTCGGGCAATGACGGAACAGGTGTGACCGACATATATGTTTTTGCCGACCCCATTGTAGTCTATGACCCCGTAGCTCCGGCTGTTATAGCAACCACACCCGCCGAAGGTAGCACCACGGCATCGGCCTCAGGAACGATAACTTTTACATTCGATAAGAAGATTGCACTTGCCGACGGCGATTTCTCGGTGTTGCTCAATGGTGAGACGTTAGAGCCACGGATAGTATCTAATTCTTTGATATTCAATTATTCTGGTCTCGATTACAGTACTCCTTATACTGTTACATTACCCGCTGGCATGATTGTGAATGCGTCGGGTGTTGCTACGACCGAAGATATTCTCCTTAACTTTACGACCATGAGTCGTCCCGTTCCTGATAAGCATGTGTTCCATGCCATAGTAGATGGCTCGCTGCCGGCCTCTATTCCGGCAACAGATGAGACGATAGGACAGTACAAAACCATTTGGGAAGCTATTGAGGCTGCTCCTGCCGACCGTACTGAGCCGTGGCTTATCTTTATAAAGAATGGCTACTATAACGACCCCAACGGCGACCCTGTTGTTATAGCCGAAATGAATCAGTCAAACAAAGAGTATTATTATACTGATGCTGCATCAAATCAGACGGCGACCACTGCTACGTCGACACCTGGTAATATTCTGTATGTCTACAAACCGTATATACATTTGATAGGACAAGATAAAGATGGCGTCATCATAGCTCAAGACCGTGTATCGGGTGGCGATGTAGATGCTCCCGAAAAGCACTGGTATGATGTATCCAACTCAGCCACTTTGGTTGTGATGGCAAACGATTTTTATGCCGAGAACTTGACTATCGATAATGAGTGGTGGACGGTAAACCGTGAAGAGGGTCCGCAGGCATTAGCCCTTTATGTTGAAGGTGACAGGGTAACGTTTAACAACTGTAATATCCGTTCTTACCAAGATACATATCTTTCTCCTAAAACGCGCAACCGTAATGATGGCAATACAGCTGCTGCCGGTAGTGCCGTATATCACTATCGTGACCGTAACTTCTTTAATAACTGTATGATAGAAGGCGCTGTTGATTTTATATATGGTGGTGGCGACGTTTATTTCGATGGCTGTACTATCAATGTGGTCCGTCAGTTGGGCGGTTACATTGTCGCTCCAGGACACTATGACGACTTGACCGATGTAACCGGAGAAACGAACTGTACCCGTTGGGGCTATGTGTTTAAAAATACACTTATTACGGCTCCTGGCAATCCCTCTGATACGCAAGTGTGGTTTGGCCGTCCGTGGAATAACAGCCCTGTGACAGTATTTATCGATACCGAGTGCCATGTCAACACGTACGAAGGATTGTGGTACGAGCGTATGGGTGGCATACCGCGTATATGGGCTGTATATAATATGTGGAATGCCGATGGTGAACCTATGAATACAGAGTCTCGTTCTATCTACTATGATAGAGAGGGCAATGAACATAATACGACCAAAAATTTCCTGACCGATGAGGAAGCTGCTCAATATACATTAGAAAATGTATTGGCAGGCGACGGAACAGACCATCCCGCTGTAGGTAAATGGAATCCGCTTCCTATCATAGAAAAGGCCGCAACTCCTGCTGCATTGAACCACTATTTTATGGACAACAAAATGCATGTAGAGTGGACAGGCGATCAGTATGCCATCTGCTATGTGGTGAAGGTTGGCGGTAATGTAGTGGGCATCACTACCGATACATCTCTTGAGTTGACTTATGCAGCAGATGCTGCTCAGGCCTTTGGTATTCCTATGGCTAATGTTGACCCTAATGAGTTGAGTGTACAATCGGTCAACGAATATGGTGCATTAAGCGATGCAACTACTACTCAAATTTCGTGGCCGACATCGGTCGTATCGCCGCAAGAAAAGAGCCTATCGGTTTTTGCTGCCGATAATACCATCTATGTGCGTGGCGTTGACGTCGATACAGATGTTGTGGTTTACGATATGACTGGTCGTGTTGTGACTCGCCTTACTTGTAATCGCAATGTATCGTTCTATATGCCAGATGGCAACTATATTGTAAAAGTTGCCGATAAGGCTGTAAAAGTAAATGTGCGTTGATGTTATTATGAAAAGATATTGATTTCGTCCTTATACACGAATAACTTGTCGTGGGCTATACCATGTGATATGGTGTAGCCCACGTTTTTTATGTGTTGTTTTTCGATGGTACGGCTATGAAGGCATCACTATCTTTTGATAAGATAGGATGCGGCTCGGTATAGCCGAATCTGAAAACTTCGTTTTCGTTTGGCTCTGCGCTCGCCTTTCACTATCTTTGCCGTCGCTGTCGTTTGAAAGTAGTCGATAGTGGCAGTGCTTTTACTTAAATAAAAATATGTGAGACGATGGAAGTAAAGAATGCTCATTTTGTAGTCAGTAATACTGATGTAGACAAATGTCCCAATACAGGCTTGCCTGAGTATGCTTTTATAGGTCGCTCTAATGTGGGTAAGTCTTCTCTTATCAATATGTTGACCGGCAAGAAGTCGCTCGCCATGACTTCTGCCACTCCGGGAAAAACTACCTTGATAAATCATTTTATCGTTGATGATAGTTGGTATATAGTAGATTTGCCAGGTTATGGCTATGCCCGGCTTAATAAAGATGCCCGTTTGAGTATAGAGCGTATTATAAAGGGGTATATATTGAAACGTGAAGCTTTGACTTGCCTGTTCGTTTTGATTGATTGCCGTCACGAGCCTCAGAAGATAGATTTGGACTTTATTACATTCTTGGGAGAGCATGGGGTGCCGTTTGCATTGATTTTTACCAAAGCCGATAAGGTGACAAAGACGGCTCTTGTCAAGAATATAGAAGTGTACAAAGCCAAGTTGTTGGAAACATGGGAAGCGTTACCTCCCATATTTACCACTTCGGCCGAGAAGAAAATAGGGCGAGAGGAGTTGCTCGATTATATTGATGGTATCAATCGTTCTTTGGCCGATTGATTTGCCGTGTTATAGATGCGTTATGTTATCTTTATAATTAACTTTGCAGAAGAAATATATAGAATAAGATGATTACCGAACAACAGAAGACTTGGATGAGAGAGGCTATTGCACTCTCAATAGAGAATATCGATAAGGGTGGTGGCCCTTTTGGCGCAGTTATCGTGAAAGACGGCGTAGTAGTGGCTCGCGGAGCCAATCGTGTTACGGCCGATAATGACCCTACAGCCCACGCTGAGGTTTCGGCCATAAGGCAGGCGGCGCGTAACTTAGGAACTTTCGACTTGTCGGGATGTGAAATCTACACCTCGTGCGAGCCTTGTCCTATGTGTCTTGCTGCTATTTATTGGGCTCGAATAGACCGTATTTTCTATGCCAATACGCAGTATGATGCCAAAGAGATAAATTTTGATGACTCATTTATTTATACGCAGCTCTCGCTCGATCCTGCAAAGCGTTCGATACCAGCAGTGCGTGTGTTGGGCGATGAGGCAATTGCTGCTTTCCGTAAGTGGCAAGTGAAAGAAGATAAGATTGCATACTGAGTTGTGGATTTAATAGCTTAGAAGATTATGTCAAGTTGGTTTGAATGTAAAGTAAAATATGATAAGACGCTCGAGAACGGGCTTCAGAAAAAAGTAACCGAGCCTTATTTGGTAGATGCTCTTTCGTTTACAGAGGCCGAAGCTCGCATTATCAAGGAAATACAACCGTTTATTTCGGGCGAGTTTTCCGTTTCGGCCGTTAAACGTGCCAATTATAGTGATGTGTACTATGATGCTACGGGCGATAAATGGTACAAGTGCAAGATTTGCTTTATTACCCTTGATGAAAAGAGTGGCATGGAGAAGCGTACGGCATCCTATATCTTGGTACAGGCAGCCGACTTTGCCACAGCACTCGAGAATCTCAATATCTCTATGAAAGGAACTATGGCCGACTGGGAGGTGACATCTATTGTGGAGACCTTGCTTCTCGATGTATATCCTTACGAGGCTTCACTTCCCGATGCGCCGGTTGCACAACCCGTCGAAAAGGAGGTGTCGCAATTATGACATCAATTGTAGCAGAGCATCTCGACAGGGTGCGCCGCTCCTTGCCTGAAGGCGTGACGCTGGTGGCTGTATCGAAGTTCCATCCTGCCGACGTTTTGCTTGAAGCCTATAATGCCGGTCAGCGAATCTTTGGCGAAAGTCGCGTACAGGAACTTGAAGAGAAACGCTTGCAATTGCCCAACGATATATGCTGGCACTTCATAGGCCATTTGCAGACTAATAAGGTGCGATATATCGTACCTTACATAGGGCTGATACATAGTGTAGACAGCAAGAAATTGCTGGACGAAATAGAACGCCAGGCAGCCCGTGTACCCCGAGTTGTAGATTGCCTCTTGGAGGTGCATGTGGCTATCGAAGAGACGAAATATGGCTTTTCTCCCGACGAATGTCTCGCTTTTATGGAGAGTTTCTGTGCTGAAGACTATCCCCATGTGTCTATTCGCGGTCTGATGGGAATGGCATCGAATACCGACGATAAATCACGTGTAGCAGCCGATTTTGCTTCCTTGAAACGATTATTTGATGAGGTGGGCTCACGCTGCCGTTCGCAGTTGCCAGGCTTCAATATTCTCTCCATGGGGATGAGTCACGATTATGACATAGCCGTACAGGAAGGCAGTAACATGGTGCGGGTGGGTACAAATATTTTTGGTGAGCGTCAGTATTGATTCGGTCACTTCACTAGAAGTCGTGACCGAAGGTAATACATCAGTCAAAATATTCGTCTTCATCTTCAGGCAGATGTACAATAAGGGTTGTGGCTCCAATGGTTATAATATCCCCATCGCAAAGCCTTGCACGGTCGCGGTCTCCTAAAATTTCTTGTCGTAGGAATGTACCTGTGAGGCTGGGGTTGTCGCGTAAGGTGCATACAATATTGTTGCCGTTTGTCTTTACATTGATAATGCAGTGGCGGCGATCCATACTCATGTCGCCACTTTCTATAGCAATATCGGCCTCGCTGCCCGGTGAGTGTCGGCCTATGACGTTGTCGCCAGGTTTTAGTCCGAATGTTTGGCGATAGCAGAAGCTGTTTTCTACGACGGTGATATATCCGTAGGGAAAAGAGTGAGTCTCTTCGTTCATCTCTTCTATCTCGTCGGCCGAGAGTGAAAAGTGTTTACGGCATTCGGGACAAGCAAAAGCGATGTTTTTCGCCCCTTTGTAGCGCGTTTCGTCAAAGGTAAACTTGTGTTCGCATTTGGGGCATATTATACGTTTCATATCTTTTAAGGTTGAAAGTGACAAAGGTACAGCATTCTCACTATCTCTCAAAATTATATTCATTACAAAAGGTAATTTCGTATAGGGTAGGAGCGCCTTTCTTTGTTTTCTGAAAGGTAACTATTGTATGGGTAAACACGTTGCCGGTAATTTGTCGATAGGGTATAATATTGTTTTTATTTTGGATGACAATATACGTTGAGTTGCAATAAAAGCGCTTTTCTTTCGTTATAAGAGTATGAAATGTACTAATAAGTTGCATAAATATGTTTTATGACACAGTTTTGTAGTGCATGACGTTAAACGATGTGAAATCAGATGGAGCAATAGCATTTGGGGGCGAGAAAATGAGACTGGTATTTTTTTAACTCAAAAATATATCCTAAATTTGCCGGTCGAACTGATGGTCCTATAGAACCTTTGATATAATGAAAAACTCTTGCAGCAGTGTGATATGGGGTATAGACTATATTGGGGTACATAAAGGCCGGTTCCTCCTGTTCGGCTTTGTTTGCTGAAAACAAGAAAGAAACCAAAACAATTAAAAAATAACACTAAAAAACAACACTAAAAATTTTATTATGGAAACTAAGACAGTGAAGAAAACAGCGACGAGAAAGTCGAATGTTATCGGAATCAAGAGCCCTATTTGGGTGATCCTGATATGCGCCGTTGCCGGTTTTTGTTTTTATCAATTTGTTTGCGGTGATCCTTCTCGTTTTGCCGATGGAGACCCTGTAAACGGTCATCCCCTCAATGGTGACCTCCTTGCTACGGTATATAAAGGTGGTTTCATCGTTCCTATCCTTATGACGTGTCTCCTTACCGTTATCGTACTTTCAGTTGAGCGTTTCATCGCAATGATGAGTGCCGATGGTAAAGGTAATACAACCAAATTCGTCGCCGAAATCAAAGCTGCCCTCGAGGCAAACGACCTTGCTAAGGCTAAAGCTCTTTGCGAGAAGAAAAAAGGCGTTGTTGCAAGTGTTGTAGCTTCGGCTCTTATCAAATACGAACAAGTAGAAACAGATAACTCATTGTCGAAAGAGAAAAAACTCGAGGCCATCCAAACTCAACTCGAAGAGGCTACAGCTCTCGAAATGCCGGCTCTCCAACAAAACCTTCCTATCATTGCTACGCTTACCACACTGGGTACGTTGCTCGGTCTGCTTGGTACAGTGTTGGGTATGATTCGTTCATTCGCCGCTTTGGCATCTGGTGATGGTGCTACCGACTCACAAGCTCTTTCTACTGGTATTTCTGAGGCCCTTGTTAATACTGCTACTGGTATTGCCACTGGTGCTCTTGCAGTTATTTCTTATAACTACTTCTCAAACAAAATCGATAACCTTACCTACGCTATCGATGAGATTGGTTTCTGCATCGTAAACGCTTACGCAAAAACTCATTAATCTTTTTGATCACTCAGCTTAAAGAAAGGACTTTGTAATATGCCAAAGGTAAAAGTAAAAAAGAAGAGTACGCTCATCGATATGACCGCGATGAGTGACGTTACTGTGCTTCTGCTTACTTTCTTCATGCTGACATCTACATTCGTTCAACAAGAACCGCAACAAGTCGTTACGCCTTCGTCGGTTTCGGAATTTGAGATTCCCGATAGAGATGTTCTCGAAGTTCTTATCGAGCCTACTGGTAAAGTATTTATCAGTCTTGATAACACCTTCGATCGCGAAAACGCTCTTGATGAAATGTTGAAAGTGCATCCCGAGGTGCAACTGACCGAAGCAGAGAAAAATACTTTCCGCCTCTCTGATTGGTTTGGTGTACCAATGAAGGATCTGCCCCGTTTCCTTGACCAACGGTTCGAGGATCAGGCCAATGACTTGAAAAACTGGGGTATTCCTTGCGATAGCACCGATAACCAATTTAAGGATTGGGTCGATTTCGCTACGCGATGCGCTAGCCAACGAATGAGAGATAGCGAGGAATATGCAGCGCTCGATAATGACCAGAAAAAACTCAAAATCATTATCAAAGCCGACCGTCATACTCCTTACGATGTTGTGAAAAAAGTAATGGATTCGTTACAAGAGATTCGTCAAAACCGTTTTAGTCTAATCACTACCTTGAGCCAAGGCGAATAGCCCGCGTTCGAGTACTAATTCATATATAATATGGCAGAAGTAGAAGTAAAAGATAATGACGGTAAAAGAAAAAAAGGCGCACAGAAGAAAATGAAAATTCACGTAGACTTTACGCCTATGGTGGATATGAACATGCTTCTGATTACCTTCTTCATGCTTTGTACAACTATGACAGAGAGTCGTACCATGGACTTGGTAATGCCTAGTAAAGACGCCGTAACGGAAGAAGAACAAAGTAAATTGAAAGCTTCGGAAGCTATCACGATATTGTTGGGCGACAACGACGAGGTGTTCTATTATTTGGGCGAACCCAATTATAAGGACTATACCTCTTTGGTTCAGTCGTCTCTCGACCCAGTTGATCCCAATGGTATCCGCGCATTGCTGCTGGAGCGTAATGAAGAAGTTATCGGACTCGTTGATGAAGCTAATAAGGACTTTGAGTCGGCTCAGGCCGAGGTAAAGGCCCGCAAACTCTCAAAGAGCCAAACAGAAGAGGAAATCAATGCTTTAATGGAAACACGTGACGAGGCTGTCCGCGAAGCTAAAAAGCACAAGGGTGCCCCGATGGTGGTTATCAAAGCAAAAACCTCAACTACCGATAATGAGTATATCAATGGTCCCGGTGCTACGTATCAAAGCCTTGTTGACGTTCTTGACGAGATGATTGTATGCAGTGTAGGAAAATATGCCGTTGTTGATATGACAGAAGGTGATCTTTTCCTCATTGGTAACTTAAAGTCGAATGGACAATTGGCAGCATCGAGCGATTTTGGAGCACAATAATAACCTAATTCTCACGACTAATATTTAGACAAATTATGGCAAGCATTGATTTGAACTCATCGAAGTGGTGCGAATTAGCGTTTGAAGGCAAAAACAAAAAATTCGGCGGATATGTTATTCGTCAGGAAATTGGAAAACGCCACCTTATCGCTATCGTAGCTTCGATTGTGGCTCTTGCATTGGCTTTCATTATTCCCTCTCTTATCGACAAAATCCCTAAGGAGAAGGATGCCTCTCTTGACTTTACTGTCACTGAGGTAGAGATGGCCAATCTTGAAGACCAGGAAGTAGAAAAGAACGAAGATATTCAACCCATCGTGGAGGCTCCGCCACCACCTCCTTTGAAAAGCTCTATCAAATTTACGGCTCCCGTTATCACAGCAGATGAGAACGTAAAGGAAGAGGAAGAGATCCGTACTCAGGATGAAATGGCGCAGAGCAATATCAACATCTCTATAGCCGATGTTGAGGGAGTCGATACTGAAGACGCTCAAGATATTGCCGACTTCCGCGAAGTAATTGCCGAACCCGAGCCTGAAGAGGAGAAAGTTTACGATGCTGTTGAACAGATGCCTCAATTCCCCGGTGGCGATGCAGAGTTGATGAAGTATATTTACGACAACCTTCGTTATCCGGCCGTAGCTCAGGAAAATGGTATCCAAGGACAAGTACTCTTGCGATTCGTCGTATCTCGTACAGGTTCGATTGAAAACATTCAGGTACTCCGCAGCCCCGATCCCTCTCTTGCAAAAGAGGCTGTACGCGTGTTGCAAGGAATGCCTAAGTGGATTCCTGGAAAACAAAACGGTAACGAAGTGCCCGTTTACTTTACGCTTCCCGTTAAGTTTAAGCTTATGTAATCTCGCATGTGCATAGCACATCTGATACTTTAACAATCCGCAACCTATTATCTCGTATATTAGGTTGCGGGTATTTTTACAACTACTTCTTATAGTAACAATTTTATGGTACAATACGGACATTACGGCGATACCCCTTCGCAAGACGATGATACAAAACCCCGCCTTTCCCCTTTGCGCTTGGTTTTGGGTATCATTATGGTGGCAATCTACCTTGCCATGGCTTATGCACTTCTCTTCACCTCTCTTTTCGTTTACACAGTCCCTTCTTGGGTAAGGTATCTCATGGGAGGCGTTTTCTTTCTGTATGGCATATATCGTGGTTATCGCGTTTATAAAGGAAGTAAGTAGTACACACAAGTATAACCCTTTTATGAAACAAACATTATCCATTTCTATCTTTCTGGTCATACTGCTTTCGTTAGCAGCTTGTTCATCGCAAGGAGGTGTAGATCGTCGTATGTATGAGGGCGACGTAAGGTTTTTGTGCGATGAGTCTTTTTTTAATGTTTTAAACCAGCATGTTTTTGTCTTTACACGTTCCAATCCCGGAGCTTACATCACTGCAGCACCAGTAACAGAGGTAGATGCTGTGAAAGCATTGCTCGATGATAGTGTGCGTCTTATTGCTATCTCGCGCGAACTTACCAAGGCAGAGAAGGAGGCTATTATTCAGAATCGTCTCGAAAGTCGTTCTACTCATGTGGCTGTAGATGCTGTAGCTTTTGTGGTAAATAAGCAGAATCCCGATTCAGTCCTTTCCGTCGACGACATACGTCGTATCATGACGGGTGAGGTAACACAGTGGACCCAGTTGTTCCCATCTTCGAAACTCGATAATATTCAAGTCATATTTGATAATCGCCATTCGGGTACGGTACGTTATGTAGTAGATTCTATATGTGCCCCTCAAAAATTATATCCAGGAGTGTCGGCGGTTGAAAACAGTTTGCAGGTCATTCGCGAGGTGAGTCGTCGTCCCAATGCTATTGGCGTTTTGGGAGCAGCATGGATAGACGCAAACGATTCTGCCGATGTACCTGTGCGCGAGCTCGTTTCGCCTGTAGCTGTGAAGAAAACTGCCGAAGCACAACCTTTCGGTCCCTTCCAAGCATACATTGCGTCGGGCGAATATCCTTTTTTTAGGTCAATTTATATGATAAAAACTGAAACGCATAACGGTCTTTGCACGGGATTTACTATATTTGTAGCCGGACAGCGTGGTCAAAAGATTTTTGAGAAGACAAATATCTCACCGGCGCGCATCGAAGAACGTGTTGTAAACGTATCAAGTGATTTTAATGAATAACCAAATATTGTTTTATAAAATGAGAATCAAATTCTTAACTGTTTTTGCCATTGTGGCTGCCGCCATAGGTAGCGCGTGGGCAAATGATTATACCGATGGTATAGAATACTTCAAAGCCGACCAGCCAGACAACGCACGTACTATTCTGGAACGTACCATTAACGACCCAAGTACCAATAAATCAGAAGCCTATTATTATTTGGGGGAGATAGCTTTTCAAAACAAGGATTATACGAAAGCTGCCGAGTATTATGCAAAAGGTCTTGAAGCCGATCCCGAGAATGCATACAATCTTGTAGGACAGGGTAAGTTGCAACTGACAACTGATAAGAAAGCTGCCGAGAAGCTCTTCAAAGAAGCTCTCAAGAAAAATAAAAAAGACGCCGGTGTAAACCTTGCAATTGCTAAGGCTTATTACGAAACAGCTGTACCAGGATATGAAAAATATCTTGAAAATGCTCGCAAAGCCGACAAGACTTTCCCCGATATATACCTTTTTGAAGGTGATATTTTGGCCAATCAAGGTCGCAATGGCGATGCATGTGGTTACTACGAGATGGCTATTAATTTCGATCCTAACTGCGTAGAGGCTTATGTGAAATATTCACACATGTACTTCGATATCAATCCCGAAATGGCCATTGGCAAGCTCGAAGAGCTCTTGCAAAAGGCTCCGGAGTCTGCTCTTGCTCAACGCGAGCTGGCTGAGGCGTATTATAAAAATCAACAGTATACCAAGGCTGCCGCTGCATATGAGACGTATGTAGCTAATCCTAACCATTTCGAGGAAGATCGTGCTCGTTTGGCTACGCTTCTATTCTATAGCAAGCGTTTCGACGAATCCTACAATCTTGCTAAATCTATCTTGGCAAAAGAGCCTGATAATTTTGTGTTGAATCGTGTTATTCTTTATAACCTTTTTGAATTGAGCCGTTTTGACGAAGCTAAAGCTGCGGCCGAGAAGTTCTTCTCTTTACCGGTGAATGTTCGTCATACATTCCTTTCGCGCGACTATGAGTGTTATGGCGATTTGCTTTTAGAGCTTGATAAACCCCAAGAAGCTGTAAATAGCTTTTTGAAGGCTTTTGAGCTGGACACAACTAACATAAGTTTGCTGAAGAAGATAAGTGCTGCTTATGAAGCCGCTGAGGAGTTCCCTCTCTCTATCAAATTCTATTCGCAATATATGGATCATGCATCAGATAATTTGCGCGTGATGGATTATTTCCGTTTCGGTCAAACATGCTATCGCGTAGGTATGGCCGATTCCATTGGTGGACAGGCTTACTTGATGAAGGCCGACACACTCTTTGCTAAAGTCATAGAGCAGGCTCCCGATAATTACCTTGGTTATATGTGGCGTGCCCGTGCTGCAGCCGGTCGTGACCCCGAGACAACTTTAGGTACAGCCAAGCCCTATTATGAGCAAACTATCGAAGTGCTTGACCAAGACTCTACAAATCTTTCCAAATCGCGTGTGGCAGCTTATATTGAGAGCTATCGTTATTTAGGATATTATAACTTCCTGAAAGCTTACAGTGAGGAAGCTGTACAATTCCCTGCCAAAGCCAAGGAGTATAAAGACAATACAAGATTATATTGGAATAAGATGCTCGAATTCGATCCCAATAACAAGGATATCGAAGAGGCTCTTAAGACTCTTTGAAGATTATAATAAGAGTATCTATATTAATAAAAAGCATCCGGCTCATGGAATTTTGGGCCGGATGCTTTTTATTAATATGTTAATACCGCATATGTAATGCACGTACAGGCATGACTATTCATGCGCAAACTACTTTTTATATTATTGACTCCAAAATAAAAGCAGATGCTATTTCATGCTTTCATAAAATGAGTGAAACGGATAATGTCCTGGCAATATTAAGCACTTATTGGTCGATATTTTCGGGGGCAGAAGCAGACAACAGCACCGACGACCTTCCCTTTTAGTAGGAGAGTACAGTTGGGAGCGGGGAGTAGAGGCAAAAAGCAGGTTCTGTAATCCTCTGATACAAAAAGCCTTTACGGGATGAATAAAAATAATTTGAAAAAAGTTCGTCAAAATACTTGCGTAGAATAAAAAGAGGTATTACCTTTGCATCCGCAACCCGAAAAAAGAGGGTGTGCAAGAGAGGCCTGATAGGGGCCGAAGAGATCATTGGAAGCATGGTGAAAACCAAGAAAAGATAAGCAGCAAAGACGAAGGAAGTACGCGACCTGCGCTTTTCGGAATGAAGATTCGGGGAGCAAGCAGGAGGAATAATTACGGCGTCCACGTCAAGCCGAGCAGGAGACTATCTTGTATAAGG
>JABLTQ010043129.1_pt1 | contig 91302 bp, 91 predicted proteins | sample 7160101 | NCBI WGS metagenome assembly JABLTQ01 (sample SAMN14651228, study PRJNA627086) | human gut metagenome | isolation source: feces | host: Homo sapiens | reverse complement strand
TTATTTTCTATAGTAAATGTTTTAGTTACATTCCACTTACCTGGTTCTATATTAGTACCACTTATACTTCCATCACTATCAGTAAATATTATTTTCAAGTCTGCACTGTTGATGGTAACATTTTTCCCCTTTCCTATTATTTGTGCTGTAAAGTATGCTAGTGTTACACTAAGTACTACTACTAGTAAACTAGCAACCACTAATATTGTTTGTTTTTTTTGCATATTCTTATTCCTCCTTTTATTACATAACAAAAAATGGGTAGACCTCACCTATCCATTTTATTTCATGCAAAAAATTATTAACTTTTAAGTTAGTTAGAAGAAATAATAACCCCCCCCCATTGTACATTATTTTGTACTATAGGTGAAGATATATAACTTGTTTCATTTACAAAATTATTAGTCATATTGTATATCCTCCATCTATCTTAACTAAATTTATTATACAAAAAAAGTACTTTTATTTCAAGTACCTTTTTGTATTTTGATAAAATCTTTTCTTTTATTTTTTATGATATTACTTTAATTATTGTTGGTTTTATTATACTATTTTAGTAAAAAAAATCCCCAAAATGGGAATCTTTATATTTAATTATTCAATGATTTCAGTTACTTTACCAGCACCAACAGTTCTACCACCTTCACGGATAGAGAATTCTGTTCCGTTTTCGATAGCGATTTTGTTGATTAATTCAACTGTCATAGAAACATTATCACCAGGCATAACCATTTCAACACCAGCAGGTAATTCGATTACACCAGTAACATCTGTTGTTCTGAAGTAGAATTGAGGTCTATAGTTACTGAAGAATGGAGTATGTCTTCCACCTTCTTCTTTAGATAGAACATAAACTTCTGCTTTGAATTTTTTGTGAGGTGTAACTGAACCTGGTTTTGCAAGTACTTGTCCTCTTTCAACATCTTCTCTGTTGATACCACGAAGAAGTACACCAGCGTTATCTCCTGCTTCAGCAAAGTCCAATGACTTTCTGAACATTTCGATACCAGTTACAACTGTTTTTCTTGTATCTTTTAATCCAACGATTTCAACTTCGTCATTTAATTTAAGTATTCCTCTTTCAACACGTCCTGTAACAACTGTTCCACGACCAGTGATTGTGAATACATCTTCGATACTCATTAAGAAAGGCTTTTCAGTATCTCTTACTGGAGTATCAATCCAAGTATCTACTGCATCCATTAATTCATCGATAGCAGCTACATATTTAGGATCACCTTCTAGAGCTTTTAATGCTGAACCTCTTATGATAGGAGTGTTATCTCCATCGAAACCATATTCAGTTAATAATTCTCTAACTTCCATTTCTACTAAATCAAGTAGTTCTGGATCATCAACCATATCGCATTTGTTGATGAATACTACCATTTTAGGTACACCAACTTGTCTTGATAATAAGATGTGTTCTCTTGTTTGAGGCATAGGTCCATCAGTTGCACTAACAACTAGGATAGCACCATCCATTTGAGCAGCACCTGTAATCATATTTTTAACATAGTCAGCGTGTCCAGGACAGTCTACGTGAGCATAATGACGTTTTTCAGTTTGATACTCAACGTGAGATGTATTAATAGTAATACCTCTTTCTCTTTCTTCTGGAGCTTTATCTATATTTGCATAATCAACAAATTCTCCTCCAAATTTTTCAGCTTGTCTTTTGGTAATAGCAGCAGTTAATGTTGTTTTACCATGGTCTACGTGTCCAATTGTACCAATGTTAACATGTGGTTTTGAACGATCAAATTTTTCTCTTGCCATTTTAAATTTCCTCCTTTTTCTATATACATTATTATTTTACCTAATAGTTTAAACTTTTTCAAGTCTAAACTATTAAGTTTTACATTTTTTTAATTAGGCAACACTATTTTTCTTAATAATATCTTCAGCAATGTTTCTAGGTACTTCTTCATAGTGGTCAAATACCATTTGATATTGTCCTCTACCTTGAGTATTACTTCTTAATACTGTCATGTAACCAAACATTTCTGCTAAAGGTACCATTGCACCTATTTCTAGGTCTTTACCTCTTGATTCATTACCAAGTGGTCTTCCTCTTCTACTAGTTAAGTCTCCCATAACTGTTCCCATGAATTCTTCAGGAACTACAACAGATACTTTCATTATTGGTTCTAGTAAAACAGGTTTACATTTATTTTTAGCTTCTTTAAGTGCCATAGATGCAGCAATCTTAAATGCCATTTCGTTAGAGTCTACATCATGGTATGAACCATCAAATAATGTACACTTAACATCTATCATAGGATATCCAGCAAGTACTCCTCCAGCTAAAGCTTCTTGAAGTCCTTTATCAACAACACCAATGTATTCACGTGGTACTACACCACCAACAACAGCGTCAACGAATTCATATCCTTTATCTTTATTAGGTTCAAATTTAACCCAAACGTGTCCATATTGTCCACGTCCACCACTTTGCTTAATGTATTTACCTTCACAGTCAGCTGGTACTGTAAGAGTTTCTCTATAAGCAACTTGTGGTTTACCAACGTTACACTCAACATCAAATTCTCTTCTCATTCTATCAACTAGAACATCTAAGTGTAACTCACCCATTCCAGCTATAATAGTTTGACCAGTTTCATGGTTTGTACTAGCTCTAAATGATGGGTCTTCTTTTGCTAACTTTTGAAGTGCAAGACTCATTTTTTCTTGGTCTGCTTTTGATTTTGGTTCAATAGCAAGTTCAATAACTGGTTCTGGGAAAGTCATTTTTTCAAGTATAACTTTATTCTTTTCATCACACAAAGTGTCACCAGTAAATGTGTCTTTAAGTCCTACTGCAGCAGCAATTTCTCCTGCAAAAACTTCAGTAATTTCCTTTCTTTGATTAGCATGCATTTGTAAAATACGTCCAATTCTTTCTTTTTCTCCTTTAGAACTATTATATACATATGAACCACTCTTTAATGTTCCAGAATATACTCTAAAGAATGTTAAGTTACCAACGAATGGATCGTTCATAACTTTGAATGCTAGTGCACTAAATGGTTCAGAGTCACTTGCTTTTCTTTCAATTGGATTATCATTCATATCAATTCCCTTTACTGGAGGGATATCTGTTGGAGCTGGTAAATAATCAAGTACAGCATCAAGTGCAAGTTTTACACCTTTGTTTCCTAAAGCAGTACCGCATAGTACTGGATAGAATTCTCCAGCTATAACACCTTTTCTTATAGCAGACTTAATTTCTTCAACACTAAGTTCATTTCCTTCTAAGTATTTTTCCATTAACTCATCATCAAACATACTAACTGTTTCAATAAGTTCCATACGTTTTTCTTCAGCAATACTTTTTAATTCAGCAGGAATTTCTATTTCAGTAGCATTTTCATGTTGATCCCCATCATAATGATATGCTTTCATAGTAACTAAGTCAATAATACCACTAAAGTTATCTTCAGCACCAATAGGCCATTCAATAGGTGCACTATTTTCACTTAGTCTATCTTTAATTGTTTCTAAGCTAAATTCAAAGTTAGCTCCCATTTTATCCATCTTATTAGCGAATATCATTCTTGGAACTTTCCATTCATTAGCTTGTCTCCAAACTTGTTCAGTTTGTGTTTCAACACCAGCTTGAGCATCAATAAGTGCGATTGCACCATCAAGTACTCTTAAACTACGAGAAACTTCAATAGTAAAGTCTACGTGTCCTGGTGTATCTATGATATTTAATCTATATCCTTTCCAATGTGCAGTAGTTGCAGCACTGGTAATTGTGATACCTCTTTCTTTTTCTTGTTCCATCCAGTCCATTTGTGATTCACCATCATGTGTTTCACCGATTTTATGTGTTATACCTGTATGGAAAAGTACACGCTCTGTAAATGTAGTCTTACCAGCATCTATATGTGCCATAATACCAATATTACGTAGCTTATCTAAAGATACATCACGTGCCATAATTCATTCTCCCTTCTATATATTACCATCTATAATGAGCATAAGCTTTATTAGCTTCAGCCATCTTGTGAGTATCCTCACGTTTCTTAACAGCACCACCAACACCGTTAGCAGCATCTATTATTTCGTTAGCTAAGTTTTCAGCCATACCTTTACCACTTCTATTTTTAGCATATTGTACTAACCAACGAAGTGCTAAAGTTTGTTTTCTTTCTTCTCTAACTTCAACTGGAACTTGATAGTTACCTCCACCAATACGTCTACTCTTTATTTCTAATTGAGGTTTAATATTTTCATAAGCCTTCATAAACACGTCCATTGGTTCTTCTCCAGTTTTTTCTTTAACTATGTTAAATGCATCATATAAAATAGTTTGAGCAGTTCCTTTTTTACCACCAATCATAATTCTATTGATTAATTTAGTAACAACTTTGCTATTATAAATAGGATCAGCTAATACTTCTCTTTTAACTGCTTGTCTTTTACGCATAGTTTAATCCTCCCTTCTTAATTATTTGTTTTTAGGTTTTTTAGTACCATATTTACTTCTACCTTGTCTTCTCTTGTCAATACCTGCAGTATCTAATGTACCACGAACAATGTGATATCTAACTCCGATTAGGTCTTTAACACGTCCACCTCTTATTAATACTACACTGTGTTCTTGTAAGTTATGTCCTTCTCCAGGAATATAGCAAGTTACTTCGTAACCATTACTTAATCTTACACGAGCATATTTTCTTAATGCTGAGTTTGGTTTCTTAGGTGTTTTAGTACCTACACGAGTACATACTCCACGTTTTTGAGGACTCATGTTGTTAGTTCTTTTTCTATCTTTTGAGTTAAATCCAACATTTAATACTGGGCTTTTACTCTTTCTAACTTTTTGTCCTCTACTTTTTCTAACTAATTGGTTAATAGTAGTCATATTAACTCCTTTCTCGTACACACTTCCTGGTGTATCGTATTTGTTATTTTAATTAGAGTTTTACATGAAAACTCAAACATTTATAATATATCACGTTAATGTATGTTTGTCAAACATTTTTGATCATTTTACACTTTATTTTGATATATTTTTTTATAAAAAAAAACTTTATTTTAATTGCAAAGCTTTCTTTTTATAAAATTTCTTTAATTCAACTAATTTAGTCTCATATATATCAATATATGAAAGTAACATATTCTTATCACTCAATGCTATATTTTTAAATACAGAAACTACTCCATTTTCATCATATTTAAATGCTGGATATAAATCTATTTTTTTAAGTTTTCTATAGTAATGATAATATTCTGCTTTTGGTATATATAAATTTTCAAAAGGAATAGTTCTATTTTCTATTAGTTCAAGACTTTCATGTAAATCCTTATATGTGTTAAATAAAAACTTATCTTCTTCATCGGTAATTAAACTATCAATTAGCTTTACTTTATCCTTTAATGAAGTTAACTTTAAATCATTAGCAGTTAATTCACTCACTTTTTTATCTAATACTCTATTTAATTCATTTAATACAAAGTTTCTTTTAAACTCAAAATCATAATAAGTAAATAATTTTATTTTATCTTTTATCACTTTGATAACACCTTCTTCGATTCTATTTCATCTAATATAGATGGTAATCTTTTACTTATAACATATAATAAACTATTTGTAAAATTTACTAAACTACAATGTTTACCATATTGGATCTTAATTAATTTACCTTCATTATTATATGTAAATAATGGGTATTTTCCAAGAGTATCAATAGATGCTACTCTTTCAAATTTAATTGTTGAATGTACAAGAGAACATTTTTGTAATTCAATTTCTTTATTTTGTAAAAGTTGTAACCCTACTAACGCTTTTTTAAATATCTTAGCGGTAAAATTCTTATCTTTTTTATTAATTAAAATCATTAACTCACTAATACTTTTATCTTTAAATTTAATTCTATTCATCCAAGCCGTATAAACAATTTCAGTAGTTAATCTGTCAAATAGTTTTTCTAATTTTTCTTTTAATACTATGTTTTCCATCATAAACACACTTCCCTTCTTTTATCAATTTCTATATTTTAAACAAAAAAAGGCTAGTTGTCAAGCCTTTTTGTATAAAATTAATTACATTTCGTACTATAATTTGGGTTTTCATAAGTTGTTCCACATTTTAAATAAGCAGTAGCATCATTGTTATTAAATACTACACAAGCCGAACAGGATTCACCACTATGCATTACTTTATCAATATATTTAGAACTTACTAAAATATCTAAAGAAACTTTCCCACTATAACTATTGGTTGTATCATCATAAGTTATTGTGCTAGGACAAGTACCATGTCCTATCGGGTTTTTACACATATCTTCTAAATATAAAAGTCCCGCTTCTCTTATTTCATCTTCTTGTACTTTCATAGTTTTTTCAATTCCACCATTTAATGAAGAAAGTATTCTAGGCACTGCTAGTGTCATTATAACTCCTAATATTGCTATAATAGCAATTACTTCAATTAACGTAAATCCTTTTTTATTCATATATTATTCCTCCAATAATAATATAACATATTTTTTTAATTTCTACAATCTTCTATGTTTTCTAAATCTATATATTTTTTATCAATTAGTTTATTTAATGATTCTATTTGAAAAAGTATATCTTTTGATTTTAATTGATCCATATATACTTCACTTTTAAGTAGTTCATTATTTAATAAATTAACTTTACTTTCTAAATCATTTATTTCTTTTTCTATTATTTTCTTACTATTTGTTTTATCAATATTTTTCTTTTCTTTTTTTGGTTTTTCTTCCTTATTAACTTTAGGACTATCAGATATTACTCTTTTTTCTAAATACTCCTTGTATCCATAGTTATATAAAGTTGTTTTATTTTGTTCTATAACTAATAGTTTCGTACACACTTTATTAATCAAGTATCTATCATGACTTACAATTATTAATGTACCTTTATAATCTGTTAATAAACTTTCTATAGTTTCTTTGTTAATCAAATCTAAATGATTTGTTGGTTCATCTAATATAAGCAAATTTGGTTTTGAATTTAATATTTTGCATAAACTTACTCTTACTTTTTCTCCACCACTTAAGTCTTTTATTTGTTTAAAAACGTCATCTCCTTTAAAATTAAAGTTTCCTAAAAGAGTTCTTACTTCAAGAGGAGTCATTTCATTAAAAGTATTTTTTATTTCATCATATATAGTGTTTTCTTTGTTTAAGTTTTCTAATTGTTGACTAAAGTATGCGTATTTTACATTTTGACCAAGTATTACTTTTCCCTTTATAGGTGGAATAACACCTGTTATTGTTTTAATCAATGTACTTTTTCCTATTCCATTATCGCCTATTATTCCTAGTTTATCTTCTCTTTCTAGATTTAAGTCAATGTTAAATAATTCTTTAGTATACCCAACTGATAAGTTTTTTAGTTTTAATACATCTTTATAACTAGTAGTTGTTGGATTAAAGTTTATCTTAAATGTTTTTTTATCAAATGTTTCTGGTTTTTCTATTTTAACCATTTTTTCTATTTGTTTTAATTTACTCATTGCCATTTTTGCTTTTGTTGGTTTATACCTAAATCTATCAACTAATTCTTCAAGTCTTTTTATTTCTTTCTTTTGTCTATTATAGTCTTTTAATGCTTTTATATATTCTTCTTCTCTTTGTTTAATGTAACTTGTGTAATTTCCAACATACTTTTTAGTTGTTCCATATTCAATTAAGTATATAATGTTACAGATGCTATCTAAAAACATTCTATCATGACTAACTAGAATAATGTTATTTTTATATTCTTTTAAGTAGTTTTCTAACCATTCAATTGCTGTTATATCTAAGTGGTTAGTGGGTTCATCTAGTATAAGTAAGTCAGGACGTGATAAAAGTAATTTAAGTAGTGATAGTTTTGTTAGTTCTCCACCTGAAAATTCACTTATTTTTTTATTATATACATCAGTATTAAATCCAAATTTATTTAAGGCAGTAATGTATTCTTTTTTATAAGTATATCCTCCTAAAAATTCATAACTTTCAAGTAAGTCATTATATTTTATTAATGTTTCTTCTTTATAACTATTAGACATTTCTTTTTCTAAAGATTCAAGATTTTTTTCAATATTTATTATTTCTTTATATGATGACTTTATGTAATCAATTAAAAGTGTATCTGGGTCAGTTAGGTTTTCTTGACTAACATAACCTATTTTAAATTTATCTTTTTCTATATTTAGTTTATCATAACCATCAGTAAAAGGTATTTGTCCGGTTATTCCTTTTAAGAGAGTTGTTTTACCACTTCCATTTCTTCCTACTAAACCCACTTTTTCATTGTTCTTTATTAAGAAATTTATGTCTTCTAATATTACTTTGTTATTTATTTCTATACTTCCATTTGTTATTTTTAAATACATAGTACTTCACCTAGAATTATTGTATCATATAATTTTAAAATTTTAAATTTTTTTATTAATTAACTTGACTTTATTAGAAAAATAAGGTAATATTAAATAGTCAGCTGGAGTGATACTCAAGAGGCCGAAGAGGCGCCCCTGCTAAGGGTGTAGGTCGGGAAACTGGCGCGAGAGTTCGAATCTCTCTCACTCCGCCATAATAAAAAAATAAACACTTAAGAGTTTTCTTAAGTGTTTTTTGTTAGAATAAAATTAATCTTCCGATTAAATCTAACAAGTTGGAAAGGATACGTCCTAACCATTATTATTTTATGTATTAAATATGTTTTTATACATATTATTTTAATGAGGTGAGTATTATAAAGAATTTAGTTAAAAATTATGTACTTAATTTAACTAGTGAAGATGTTATTAAGTATGGCCTTAAAGAAGGAGTTGAAGTAACAACAAGTGAAGCAGAAATATTTGTTAGTACTGTTAAAGCAAATGTTGACTATATACTTGATGGACATGCTAAAGAGGTTTTAGAAAGTAAAAAAAGTTCTTTTAGTGAAAGTGTTTATTTTAAACTAAATGAACTTATAGACAAATATTCTAAATTTATTTAGAATTAATATAGTCATTAAACTTTTTATCTTTAATCATTTCTATTTCATATTTATAAGGTGCATATGCATCTTTTTCATTTCTATTTATCCAAGGTGTCTCAAGTATTTTAGGAATATTATCTAGTCTTTTATTATAAATTACATTGATTAAGTTATCAAATCCAATAGTGCCATATCCTAAGTTTGCATGTCTATCTTTATGACTACCAATTGGATTCATGCTATCGTTTACATGAATACATTTAATTTTATTAATTCCTATACTTTTATCAAAATCATCCAAAAACTCATCAAACTTACTTATATCAATACCTGCATCGTTCATGTGACATGTATCTAAACAAACAAAAACTTTTTCTTTTATACTTTGATCTAATAAATCAATTATTTCTTTTAAGTCACTTATGCTTGTTCCTACTTCTGTTCCTTTTCCACTCATAAACTCTAATAGTAAGTTAACCCCATCTATACCATCTAATGCAATATTTAAACCGTTTGCAATATTTTTTATACCAGTTTTTCTATCAAGAGTAGTATAACTTCCTGGATGAAGAACAATATTTCTTATATCAAGTTCTATACATCTATTTAGTTCTTGTCTTAAAAAATTAATATAAAACTCATACTTTTCTTCACTTGTGTTATTAGCAAGATTTATTATAAAAGGAGCATGTACAATACATTTAGTTTTATCTAGTCCATATTCTAGCATTTTCTCATGTGCTTTTTTAGTTAGTTCTTTATCAATAGGAAACCTTAATGTGCTTTGGTTACTTCCTGTATAAAACATAAATATATTTGCACCATAACTAATACTCTCATTCACTACTCCAAGTAGTCCTTTATCTTTTAAATAACTTGTATGACTTCCAATATATAACATAAATTTTACCTCCAATAGTGTAATTATATCAAAAATTGATTGACTAAACCAGTATTTTGTGGTAAATTATTATAGAAGTTTAAGGAGGCAAAAAAGATGGCAAAAAATTTATCTGATAGAAAAAATATGAGTAGTAATAATAGACCTTTTAGTTTAAAGGCTACTAGAAAGACTCAAAAGGTTAATTTACAAACTGTTAAAATTGACGGAAAGAAAGTTAGATTAACTACTAAAGAAATTAGAAGTTTAGAAAAATAAATCACTTAACACAGTGATTTTTTTGTGTTATAATTTTAGCAGATGGAAGATTCATGAATAATAAGAAGAAATTCCTTGCTTTAGTTTTTGCTTTAATATTTGTGTTATCAGTTAATAATAAAATTGATACACTACATAAAGAAAAAGAAACTCTAAAAAAAGAAGAAACTATGACACTTAAAAAGAGAAAATTTTAGTTTTTCTCTTTTTGTTTGATAATAATGATTATTTAATTCTTCACTATTTGTATATTTAGATACTGTTCTATATTTTCAATCATTTTGGTATTTATATTAACTTAATTTTTTTCTATAATAAGTGTTAATTATGTTTGTTAACTTTCAAATTGACTACTATATAGTGACTTATAAAGACCATTTTTCTTTAATAGTTCTTCATGTGTACCTTGCTCTATAATGTCTCCATCTTTTAGTACTAATATTAAGTCAGCATTTTTAATTGTAGAAAGTCTATGTGCAATTATAAATGAAGTTCTTCCTTTCATAAGAGTATCCATTGCTTTTTGAATAAGTTCTTCAGTTCTTGTATCTACACTACTAGTAGCTTCATCTAAAATTAGAATTTTAGGGTTTTTTAGTATTGCTCTTGCAATTGTAAGTAATTGTTTTTGTCCTTCACTAATATTACTAGTTTCTTCGTTTATTTCTAAGTTATAACTATCTGGTAGAGTTTGTATAAAGTGATGTACTTGAGCCTCTTTAGCAGAAGCAATAACCTCGTCATCCGTAGCATCAAGTCTACCATACCTAATATTTTCCATAATTGTTCCACTATAAAGCCAAGTATCTTGTAAAACCATTCCAATATTTTTTCTAAGACTAGTCCTTTCTACATCTTTTATGTTTATACCATCTATTAATATATTACCTGAATTTACATCATAAAATCTCATAAGAAGTTTTACTAATGTAGTTTTTCCGCTTCCAGTTGGTCCTACTATTGCTATTTTTTTACCACTTTCTATATGTGCAGTGAAGTCTTTAATAATAATTTTGTTTTCATCATATCCAAATTTAACATGGTCAAAAGTAATATTACCTTGAACATTATTTAAAGGTACTGGATTTTCTACTTTCTTTTCCTCTTCTTCACTTAGATAGTCTTCTACTCTTTCACTAGCGGCTATCATGCTTTCTAATTCTGTCATAATACTTGCTAGACTACCTATTGGATTTGTAAAGTTTTTAGCATATGTTATAAATGACTGAATGTTACCTACTGTAATCTTTCCTTGTATTACAAATAAACCACCTAAAAATGCAATTACAACATAACTTAGATTTCCTATAAGCATCATTATTGGGTGCATTATTCCACCAATAAAGTTACTCTTCCAAGTGCTATCTGCAAGTAAATCATTTTCTTTATTAAATTCTTTTAATATTTTATCTTCTGAATTAAATACTTTAACTATATTATGGTTTCTTAACATTTCTTCTACTTTAGTGTCAACTTTGGCTAGTCCTTCTTGACGAAGAGTAAAATATTTTTGTCCCTTACTTGCAATTTTTGCAGTTAATATCATACATATTGGTAGTATTATAATTATTGCTAGAGTCATTGTTACATTTATGCTAAACATCATTATAAGCATACCTAATACGGCTATAATACATGTTACTGTTTCAGTTAATGCATTACTTAGGTTTTGACTTATTTTGTCTATATCATTAGTTATTAGAGATAATACTTCTCCATGACTCTTTTTATCAAAGTATTTAAGTGGTAACTTTTCCATTTTTCTATTTACTTTTTTTCTTAATTCTAATGTGTATTTCGCACTTATTTTTGCAACTACTATACCTTGTATATAGTTAAATGTAGCACTTATTATATAAAGTATAAGTAATGTTAAAAGTATAGTATGTAATTTTGTATAATCTATACTTCCAGCATTATTTAGTTTTCTAACTACTCCATTATATAATTCAGTTGTAGCATTACCTAGTACTTTTGGTCCAACTATTGTAAATGAGGTAGACAATATACTAAATATAAATACTATTGTTATTCCCTTTTTATAAGGAAAAAGTGATTTAATTAGTTTTTTTAGTGAAGTAGTAAAATTCTTTGGTTTTGTATTATTTGGTAAGTTATTCATTATTCTTCACCTCCTAATTGGCTAACTTTTATTTCTTTATATATTGGACATGTTTTAAGTAATTCTTCATGAGTACCACATCCAACTATTTCTCCATCATTTAAAACTATTATATTGTCAGCATTAATAACACTACTAATTCTTTGCGCTACTACAAATATCATTTTATCTTTGGAAATAGTTTTTAAATTTTTTCTAACTTTAGCATCAGTTTTAAAGTCAAGAGCACTAAATGAGTCATCAAATATAAGAATACTTGGGTCTTTTGCTAAAGCCCTAGCGATAGATAATCTTTGTTTTTGTCCACCACTTACGTTTGACCCACCTTCACTTATTTCTCTATTAAATTTTTCTTCTGTTTCATTAATAAATTCCATAGATTCACTTAACTTACAAGATTCTTCTATTAACTCAATATTCTTTTTCTTTTGTCCAAATGCTAAGTTACTCATAATAGTACCTTTAAATAGTTTACCTTTTTGTGGAACATAACCGATGTTACTTCTTAAGTCTGAAATACTAATGTCTCTTATATCAACATTATTTATTAATATACTTCCACTTGTTACTTCATATAGTCTAGGTATTAAATTAATAAGGGTTGATTTACCACTTCCTGTACTACCAATAAAAGCTGTTGTTGTTCCTTTTTTTGCTATAAAACTTATATTTCTTAATACATCTTCTGTTGCATTATTGTATCTAAAATATACATCTTTAAATTCTAAAGAATCAATATTAACAATTTTTTTAGTTTTTTCTTTATTAGTTATTGTACTCTTAGTATTAAATATTTCACTTATTCTTTTAATACTTACAAAGCTTCTAGGTATCATAATTGCAGACATAGACATCATTAAGAATGAACTTATTATTTGCATTGTATATGTAATAAATGCTATTAAATCACCTACTTGCATAGTGAAAGATGATACTTTATATGCTCCTACCCAAATAATAAGTATAGCAACTCCATTCATTATGAATGTTAAAGTTGGCATTGATAAACTCCATATAATATCTATAAATAATGCATTAGTAGTTAAATCGTTGTTGGCTTTATCAAACTTATTTTCTTCAAACTTTTTATTTGCAAATGCTCTTATTACTGGAAGTCCTGTTAAAGATTCTCTACTTACTAAGTTAACTCGGTCAAGTAAATCTTGATATTTTTTAAACTTTGGAGATAGTAACATAAAAGATGCAAGAATTAAGATAAGTACTAAACTTACAGCAAGAACAATTATCCAAGATATAGGACTACCTACTACTTTAGTAATTGCACCTATTCCTATAATTGGAGCAAATAAGACAACACTAAGTATCATAGTTACTACACTACTAACTTGAGTTATGTCGTTTGTACATCTAGTAATTAAAGATGCACTGCTAAAATTATTTAAGTCTGAGGTTTCTAGAGAAACTATTTTTTCTACAAGTTTTTTTCTTAAATCCCTACTAAACATAGTACTTACTTTGCTAGAAATAAATACACTTAGTATAGTTATTCCCATTGCAAGTATTGCAACTAAAATCATTTTTATACCAGTAGTTTTAATATAAGACATAGACATATCATCAACATCTATTCCTACTATTTTATATTCTTTTTTTAAGTTATTAATTATTTCACTTCTATTAGTAGTATTATAAATTTTTTCTAATAATGGCAACACTTCTTCTTCAGTTAAGTTATCGTTGATTTTAGTACATACAAAGTTATCACATTCATAACTTCTTCTTATTAAACTTTCATCACTCGCATTAAGTAGCAAGCTATTAAAAGTAGAACTTGTTAGTTTAATAGGTACTACATTAGTTATTCCACTACTTTCTATTCCTACATTAACTATGTTACTAGTAAATGTAGGGAGTGCTAAATTGCAGTATGCTTGTACAATTAGAAGGGCTATCACTGCTAATATAAGACATTTATACTTTAGTAAACACCTACTTATTTCTTTCATTTTCATCACCATAATAAGTTTACAAACTTAAATAAAAAAAGTCAAGATTTACTTCTTAACTTTTATTTTAATATTTCAGTTAGTATGCTATTCATTACATATATTTGTGATTCTTTTATTAGTATGTTATTATTTTTCATTTCTAGTATACCTTTTTTTAGTAATGGTGTTATATTAAACTCATCTTGTATATTAGTGTTATATTTGTTATAAAAATCTATTACGTTTATTCCATCAAGTTTTCTTAAACCTAGAATTACTTCATTTTCCATATCTTCTCTTTTAGACATAACTAGTTCATTAAAACGATACTCATCTTTTAAGTATGTATTAAAACTTTTCGTGTTTTCATATCTTAATTCACTGATAAAACCATGGGCACCTAGTCCAAAACCATAGTATTCATTATTATACCAGTAATTTAAGTTATGTATGCTTTCATAACCTGGTAAACTATAATTACTTACTTCATAGTGATGGTAACCTTTTGATTTTAATTTCTTTTCTATATATTTATACATTTTATAATCTAAGTCTTCATCTAAAGGTTTTACTTTATTTATACCTAGTACTGTATTATTTTCTATAATTAGGCTATATGCTGAGATATGAGGTATGTTTAGTTTTAAATACTCTTTTACATCACTTTTTAGTATGCTAAAGTTTTCGATGGGAAGTGCGTACATTAAGTCAACATTTATATTGGTAAAATATTTTTTCACAAGGTTTACATTGCTTATTATTTCTCGTTTTGTATGCTTTCTATTTAAATATTTTAAGTTGTACTTGTTAAAACTTTGTACTCCAATACTTATTCTATTTACTCCATTTCTTTTTAATAATGATAATTTTTCTTCTGTTATATCATCAACATTCATTTCAAATGTGAACTCTTTTAAGTTATCTTTTTTAAATATTTTAATTATTTCAAATAACTTATTTAAGTTTTCAATACTAAGAGTACTAGGAGTTCCTCCACCTATATAAATTGTTTTAATTTCATCATTGTCATAATACTTTTTTATTTCTTTTTCTAAGTGAACTAAGTATTCACTAGCCCATATTTCATCATGTATAAATTTACAAAAATCACAATAACTACATATGCTTGAACAAAAAGGTATATGTATATAAACACTTCTCATAACTCATCACTAGTATAATTTTATCAAAAATCTTTGGCAAAGTCTACAAATTATGGCATAAAAATTAAAAAGGATGTTTATCACACCCTAGGTTAAAATAGTATTTAGTTTTATAAATTATGTTATCAATAAAAAAGCTCCAATAAATGGAGTTAACATTTTTAATTGGTGACCAGTACGGGATTTGAACCCGTGAATGCACGCGTGAAAGGCGTGTGTGTTAACCATTTCACCAACTGGCCATTACAATGGTGGGCCTGAATGGACTTGAACCATCGACCTTGCGCTTATCAGACGCACGCTCTAACCAACTGAGCTACAAGCCCGTTCTCTTAAAGAACCTATTCCATTGTATACTATTTTTGTAAATAAATCAAGTATAAATTTTCATTTTTTTAATATTTTTTAAAAAGTTATAGATAACTATAGAAAACAAAGAACACAAAATGAGTTATCTTAGTACTTTTTTATTCATACTAACTTTAAAACGATTATTAAAAGAATCTATGGTATTTGATACTAAATTTATGCTTTCATAATTATTATCTAATTTAATATTTAAAAGTTCTCCGTTAACGTTATAAGTAAATTCTGGAGTTTTTCTAACACTTTTATTTCTTATAACATCTACTTCTACTACTAAACCTTGAATATTTTCCATAAGTGTAACCATTCTTTTAAATAATTCTCTATTAAAGGTTTCATCATCTATTAACATTAACATGGTTCTAATAGATGCATTTTTAGGACATTTACCACCTAATTTACTTTTAAGTAAATTATTTAATTCTCCCATAATAATTGTTTTTTGATCATTAACATCTAATTCATAAAACTTTTTGCTTGCTAAATAATAATCTATTAAATACATACAAAACTCCCCTTTCTTTTTTATGAATGGTTTATATTATAACACATTAGTACCAAAAATGCTACACAAAAATGAAAAAAAAGTTATTTTTTCATGATTAAAACACTTTTGTTAGTGGTATCAATACATTTAATAACTTCTTTTACATCATTAAGTGTTACTTTTTTAATAATACTTTCCATATTATTTAATACTTTGTTGTAATCAAATAAACCAGATGTTATATTATCTTCAACATTTTCAATGTATTCAAAACTTAATATTAAGTTACTAATATAACCTTTAGTTTTTCTTTCTAATGCTTCTTTAGTAAAATCAAGATTTTTTATTTCTTCATCTATTATATTAGTAAACTTTTCATATTCATTAGTACTTCCTGTAAATGCAATTAAAAAATAATCATCTACTTCTTCTACAAAATAACTAAATCTATTTAAACCTTCATTCATAAGTCTTAGATATGAAGAACCAGTTTTGTCAAAGTTTTCACTTAAAATCATATCCATTAATAATCTATTAACTATCTTTTTCTTTGGATTACTATTTTTTACTTTATAACCTATTACTATTTTTGCTTCGTCAGTACTACCAGTTAACTCTTCATAACTTACATTTACTTTATAGTTTTCAACTGGTTTTATTACTTTACAATTACATTTAGTAGTTTTTATATCTTTCATATAATTATTAATATAATTTAAAACATCTTCTAGAATAAAATTACCAGTTACTACTATAAACATATTATCTAAAGTATAAAAGTCTTTATAGAGTCTATTTAACTCTTTATATGAAACTGTTTTTATACCATCTTCAGTTCCAATTACTAAGTATTTTATAAATGAACTATTAAAACAATTTTTAAGTAATGTAGTTTGTGCTTTATAGTATGGGTCTGCATCATACATATAATACTCCTCTAATATAATACCTCTTTCCATTTCTACATCTTCTTTTTTTATGTTAGCCTTAAAAACTCTGTCAAATAGAAGTCCCATATTAGTGTAAATATCTTCTACTCCATATAAGTTATAGTTAGTTCCTTTGTATGTAGTGTATGCATTTACTATTGAACCTAATTCATTTATTTTATTCATTGCATCAACATTTTTAGTAAAATCCATTACACGATGTTCTAGAAAATGTGCACTTCCTTTAGTAACATCATATACTTTATTATTTTTTTTATAACTCATTACTTCAGCACCAAAATGAGTACTTACCGTTATATAGAAATTTTTACTTTTATTTGTAGGATATAAGTACACTGTTAAACCATTATCTAATACTTCTTTGTATACTATTTCTCCATAGTTAAAATCAATTTTCTTCACTATTTACTCCTTCCATTAAAAATATTTCTTTAATTTGTACTTTTTTAGCAAGAGAAGATATTTCTTTGCTTGTTAAATTATTAATTTTTTCTCTTCTTTCTTCAATACTTTTAACTTCATCAAATTCTTTTAAGTAATAATAGCCTACTATCTTTGCTGGATTTTCATAAAAATCATTAAATGCCAGATTAAGTGTTTTTTTAGCATTAGTTATTAATCCATTAACCATTTTTTCATCTGTCATACTTTTTAAGCTTTCTTCAATTAATGATACTGCCTTTTCATAGTTAGTTTTATTTATTCCAGAATTAATAATTATTGAAGAAGTATATTTACTTATTGTACTACTTATGTGGTAACATAAACTATTCTTTTCTCTTACGTTTACAAATAATACTGAGTTATTCATACTTCCTAAAATTGTGTTATATAAAAGTAATGTGTAAAATTTTTCTTCCTCAGTTAAATTATTTATAGTAAGTCCTACTAATAGAGATGACTGAGTACTTGTAAATTTATCTTTATCTTTACTTTTTTTAGGGTTAAATGATATATATAATTCTTTACTAGATGTGTCTTTTTGTCTGAAATCTTTTAATAAGTCGTCAACATTAGATAGTATTTCATCTTCTAAGTAGTCACCTATTACAAATACATCTATTTTGAAACTATTAAATAGTTTAAGATAGTATTTATACATATTCTTATTAGTTAACTTTTCATAAAGTGGTAAATTTTTTAAAGAGTTTTCTTCATATATGGTTCCTTTATAAAATATTTCATTAAATTTTAAAGAACTATAAATTGGTAAGTTATCTTTTGTATTTTTTATGTTATTTATTAAGTTATTTTTAGTTACATCAAAATAATTAAACTCATTATTTTTTATTAATGGGTTTGTTATTATTTCTTTTAACATTGAAATAGATTCTTTATACATAGATATTTCTGTGTATTTTGGGTTAACTATTCTAAGACTTGCTTCAAAACTCATGTTTTTACTTGTTTGCAAACTTTTAAAGTATATTCCTGTGTTATAAAGACTCTCCAGTTGTTTTGTTATGTCATTTACTGTTTTATAGTTTTTTGTTCCGTTAATAGGTAATACTCTTGCAAGTAAATTTAGGTATGCAAATTCTTCTTTATTATATTCTTTAGTAAGTTTAAGACCAATATTAATAGTTTTAAATCTATCTGTTTTTATTAAGTGTAATGTGTAGTTATCTTTTATTATTTTTTTGTAATCCATAAAACTCTTCCTTTCTGTATTATTATACCCTAGTAACGAAAGAAAATTCAAGCATAAAAAAACTTTAATTACATTTGTTGTCATTAAAGTTTACTTTGTTTCTATTTCGTATGGTTTTTCAGGGCTTCCGTCTTTACTAAGCCATTTAGTATTATCTTTTACTGATAATACTGGTCTTATCAATGCATAACTATTAACAGAAATCGAACTAAAAAAACTATTTACTGTAGAACTACCCATTCCTTCACTTTATTGTATAGTAATTACATTGGTAAATAATAAAATATACAAAAATCTGTGAAAAACACATTTTTTTCAAAAAAATTTTTCTTACTAATTTTTAAAATTAAAGATGTTTTTTGCTAAAACTCCCATATCTTATAATAAAAAATGGCTTCAATTTTGAAAATTCGGCCTATTTGACATACATGTATGTACATGTTAGAATGCTTCTTAGGAACGCTTATATTGGGTGACTGCCTTTTCACCTTGGCTCCTTTCAGGGGAAGCTAAGGTGGGGAGGTGATGACGTGGTAAGAGCTCTCTTAGAGTCCCTTATCAAAGGGGTTATCTTTTTCTTACAAAATAGTAAGAAAAAAAGACACCTATCTTTAGTAATAAAGATAAGTGTAAACTCAAAATAAAAGGTTTGCATTCAATCAATGAACGTTCCTTTCATTAATAGTATATAATATTTTTATAATTTATGCAAGAATTTTATAAAAATATTTTAAGAGTTATAGAGTTTTAATTATTAGTTATTTTTTTCTAATTTCGACTAAAGTAGAATTTTCTATAATCGATTTAATTGTATTGTTATTTTCCTTTTCTTTCTTAAATTCAAAATCATATATATTGCCTTCTTCAAACTTGTAATTAGTATTTAATGTAGTTCTGTATGTAGAAATGTCATCACTTAGCGTGAGTTCTACATAACTAAAGTACTCAGTAACATCTGTAACTTTATATGTTTTTACAAATGTAGAATTATCTTTTAAACAAAAATTACTTTTATATTCCATTGAGTCTGGACCAATATAAATATCATTTGTAATATTATTTTTACCACCACATTTTATTATTGTAATACCATTATTAGTTAATTTCTCTGTTTTATAGTCTTTATATATTTTTGATGATGCAGTATCATATACTATTTCATAAGATAATTTATTTAATATCTTATTTATAAAGTTTTGATTATTATCTAACTTATCTTTTAAAGAAGTAATTCTGCTATCTATAACACTTATATCATCTATACAATATGTATAGATATTAAAACTTTTAGTTTCAAAATATAATTCTGGTTTATAAGAACAGTTTATACTTTCAATTGTTCTTATATTAAAATTATTACTTGAAGAAGTAGATATATAGATATAAATGGTTGTTATTAGAATAATAATTATTCCTAAAATTAAAATTTTCTTTTTCATAATACACCTATAATTTAATTATTGATTCTAAAGCAAGAGTAATCATATCGTTAAAATTCTTTTCTCTTTCTTCACTTGTTAATTTTTCTTTTGTAATAAATGAATCACTTATAGTAAGTAAACATGAGGCTTTTTTATTTAAATATTTAGCATTAGCAAGTAAACTAAATGATTCCATTTCTACACAATCACAAAGTGAACTTATTTCTTTTATATCAAGTAAGTCATTATAAAATGTTTCTGTTGAATAAACTTGTCCTTCTTTTAAATTAATATTTAATGATTTAGAAGTTTCTTCAACTACTTTATTTATATCGTTTGAAGTATATAAAGTAGTATCATTTTTACTAGTTAAATCTTTATAATAAGGAGAATTAGAATAAGAAGAAGTTACTAGGAATATATCTTTTACTAATAAGTCTTCCTTGTAGCTTCCTGCACTTCCTATTCTTATTATTGTTTCAACATTATAATATTTAAATAATTCATAACTATATATTCCCATCGAAGGAATGCCCATTCCACTTGAAAATATAGTTATTCTTTTCCCTTTGTAGTAACCAGTGTATGCAAGTTCTCCTCTTACAGAGTTTACTAAATAAGCATCATTTAAATAATTATTTGCAATATATTCTACTCTTTTTGGATCTCCTGGCATGATTACTAAAGGAGATATATCTGTTAATTTACTTTCTATATGTGGTGTCATTCTTCTTCACTTCCTGTTTCTTCTTTATTCATTTTAAATAGTACTTCTCTTGGTTTGCTACCATTTTGTGGTCCAATTATGCCTCTTTCTTCTAGTAAATCTATTATTCTAGCAGCACGATTGTAACCTAAACGATATTTTCTTTGAATAAGACTTGCACTTATTTTTCCAGTTCTTACTGCAAACTCAACTATTTCGTTATATAATGGATCATCTTCATCCATTTTACTAGTACTTTCAAGTTCTTTTTGTTCTTCTTGAGGGCTTTTATCTAAATCAGTCATTTTTTCATCATATTTTGGTGTACCACTTCTCTTTACAAATTCTACAACCCTGTTAATTTCTTCATCACTTACAAATGAACCTTGAATTCTTATTGGGCTGGGTTCTCCAGGAGGTAAGAATAACATGTCCCCTTTACCAAGAAGTTTTTCTGCTCCTCCCATATCAAGTATTGTTCTTGAGTCAACATTACTTGATACCATAAAACTTATTCTTGTAGGAATATTTGATTTGATAAGTCCTGTAATTACGTCTGTGCTAGGTCTTTGTGTTGCAACAATTAAGTGTATACCTGCAGCACGAGCAAGTTGTGTGATTCTCATTATGCTTTCTTCTACTTCTTTACTAGCAACCATCATTAAATCAGCTAACTCATCTATTATTACTAAGATAAATGGAAGTTTTTCTAGTTCTGGTTTTCTAGATTTATTTTTTTCTACATATTCATTATAACTAGCAATGTTTCTTGTACCAGTGTTTGCAAACATTTCATATCTTTCTTCCATTATTAAACATACTTTTTGAAGCGCTACACTAGCCTTTTTAGGGTCAGTGACAACTGGACGCATTAAATGTGGAACTCCTTCATAACAGTTAAGTTCTACTTTTTTAGGGTCAACTAAAATCATTTTTACTTCATCAGGTTTTGCACGCATTAGAATTGAAGTTATTATGTTATTTATACAAACTGATTTACCACTACCTGTGGAACCTGCGATTAGCATGTGTGGTGCTTTATTGATTTCAAAATATTGAATATTACCCATTATGTCTAGTCCTAGAGGCGCTAAAAGTTTTGATGAATCTAACTTTTTAGGTATACCTGCTAGAATGTCTTTCATTTTAACTTCACTAGTTTTAGGGTTAGGTATTTCTATACCAATAGTACTTTTTCCTGGAATTGGTGCTTGTATTCTTACATCCTTTGCAGCAAGTGCTAGAGCAATTTCTCTATTTATACTAAGTATTTTATTTACTTTAGTACCTGCTTTTATTTCAATTTCATATTGTGTTACAGTAGGACCTACGTGTACTTCTTTTACTCTACCCATTATTCCAAAGTCATTAAATACTTGTTCAAGTATCTTATTATTTCTAGTAATAAATTCAGTTGAATCTACTTTACCTCTATTTTTACTACCAACCAAAAGGTCAAGTGGTGGTAGAACATAAGGCTCATTATTTTTTATTTCTTTTTCTTCATAAGTTACTTCTTCTAAATGTGTCATTGGAGGCTTTTGTATTGGAAGTTCATTTATATTAGTAATTACTACTTTATTATCTTCTTCAGCCTCTTTATCATCTAGTTCTGTTTCTCCAATTTTTGCCATTTCTTCAATAGATTTAGGTTTCTTCTTAAATGGTTTTATTAAGAATTTAAATACATCACTTAAGGTAATATCAAATAACATAATTATTCCAAATATAAAGAATACTCCACATACAATAAGTGTTCCTGTTATATCAAACATACTTACAAAAGCAGCACTTAGAAGTGCACCTATTATGCCGCCACCTGTATACTTAACCATACTAAAGTTATCAAAGGTTTGTACTACATTATTTATAGTTTGTTCAATTATTTGTACTCCTTTTAAGTCATTATCATTTATATAATCTAGATGTGCGATTATGAGAATGGTTACAATAATTATATATACACCAATAAGTCTACTAGTAACATATGTAGGCTTTTTTCTTTTAATTAATATAATAAGTCCAATTAATAAACACATAACTAGAAAAAGTAAATACCATGTACCAAATAAGAATACTGCAAAACTTCTTATAATTCTTCCTATTGGTCCAAATCTACCTATACCTAATATTCCTATTAATATTAAACCTAAACCCTCTAGTTCTTTTACATAAGGAAATTCAGTTTTAACTTCATTTGAAACTTTTTTCTTTGCCATAACTTCCTTCTTTCTTAACTTTCATATGCACTCATGAGTCTTTTATGTATTCCTGGTTCTACCATATTAAGTGCATTTAAACTTGTTTCTAAACTTTTTTTATAATCCCCACTTCTAAATTCTTTTTCTGCTTTTATTAAACTAAACTCTATTTCTTTATATGTACTTCTATATCTATTTCCATAAACTATAGCCATTTCAGCCATTCCTGCAGTTTTAGTTAATTCATTTGTTAGAGTGTATAACTTTAACACTAAATCTCTACCTGTATCTACCCTTGTATTTAAGTCATTTATTACAATTGGTTTTTTCTCCAATTCTTCTATTACTAAAGATACTCCTTCTTTCGCTTCTTTTAATTCAATAAAATAGTTTTTAGGAATTACTGGTAACTTATAACTTTTAATTTTATTTTTAGCATCTTTCAAAATAGTTCTTATTTCAGTTAATTGGTCTCTTGCACGAAGTTCATCTTCTTTTAAACTTCCAAGACTTTTCATTATACTTTCTAGTTTGTCTTCTGTTTTAGATATTCTTACACTAATTAGTTCACAGTCTTTACTTAAACGAGAATACGGAGTTGTCCTTGTTAATGTTCTATCGTTAATACTTTTAAATGAATCTTTTTCTTCAGTTAGTTCTTTACTAATTAGATCAAGTGACTTTATTTCATCATCAGTTAATGCATAAGTTTCTTTTAATACACTAACTTCTTCATAAATACTTTTAATTACCGAAGTTAATCTACTTAATTTGTTACCTAAATTATTTATGTAGTACTCATATTCTCCTTTAGCCTGCTTTTCTTTTTCAAAATCAGTATAAAGCGACTCAAAATAATCAAGTATTGTTTTAAGATCAAATATACTGTCAGTTAAATTAAGCATTTTTAATCTATCAAATATATCACTTATTTTCTTTTCAGCTTCTTCTATGTTATAGTCTAAATTTATGTATTCAATGTTATAGCCATCTTTTTTCATTTTGCTTGCATAATTTTTTATGTCATTAATCTTTTTAGGAATAACCATTTTACCTAGTAAAATAACTGTAGGAGTTTCATCTATTACTATTTTTATATTATTTATTAAATCATCTAAAGCATGTACAATTTTACCTACTTCTTCATAATCATTTTGTTCCATTACTACTTCAAAAGCACTCAAGAGTTTATTTATGTTATCAAATTGCAAATTAATTCTTTCTTCCATGCCTTTATAGTCATTTTGGTTATTAGTATATTTTGTTACTACTTCTCTATATATGCTTTTTAATTTAGTTACAGCATTTCTATTTCTTTCTTCACTATAAGTTATTTCTTTTACTTCTTCTAAAAGTAGTTCCATATCTGTTTTAACATAATATATATCTATTTCAGTTTTAGCAAGTTCATAACTGGCTTCTTTATATTTTTTATTATCTATTAATTCTTCGCATGTTAAAAGACTATCTGTAAGTCTAGGAATACTTTCTTTTTCAATTTGTTTATATCTTTTTTCCCACTTTTCATACGTGGATAATAATTTTTCATTATTTATTAATGATTTTACTTTTTCCATTTCTGTTAGTATTCCAGAAGATATTATAAGATTTTTTAGAGTTTCTAGTCTTGCTAGTTCTTTATCTAATTTCTTTTTATTTTGTTTTTCTATTAAGTATATTGTTAGTATTATTATTATAATTCCTACTATATATATTGACACTCCTATTAATATAGCCATGCTTTTTGACATATTTGTAACACCTACTCTCTATAATCTATTTTAACACAATAAAGGCAATTCTAAAAGTATAAAATGAAAAAAAGTTACTTCTATTTTATTAGTAACTTTATATTTTCAAGTTTTTCATCTATTATATAGTCTTTTCTAAATGCTTCTTCAATTGCATATACATAGTTTTCTAAAATGTTTTTCCTTTTTAGTTTTTTTAGAAAATCTAATACTTCTTCATATGTACATTTTTTAGCAATGCTTGATTTAAATTTAATCATTTCAAAGTCATTAGTACCATAACCACATACAATATTATTTTCATTTGTTACATGAAAGTGATAATCAGTTATAAACTCTTTAGCATTTGCATTCATTAACCCAAGTTTATAAGGATATTTTTCAATTATAATTACTTGTGCATCACCTGGAAGTCCATAACTATTAAATGTATCACATAAACATTTTCTTGATGTAAATTTTATAATGTTATCTTCTTTAATGAAATCTATTCCTTTTGTAACATTTTTTGCATCTATTAAGTAAAATTCTTTGTTTTTCATCTTTTTAACCTCTCGTACACTATATATTAGCACGAAAAAGTAAAAAAATAAAGAAATATCTTGAAAAATGGTAATATTTTTAGTATAATTTATTTCATGGAAGAAATGGCTACTTTATTTATTAAGTAACGCGTTTACTGATTATTTTAACTAGTAACTAAAGCCATTAGCGAAAGTGAGAGTAAACACCCTACTTATGAGAGTAAAGAAAATGCTTCTTTCAAATATTGTAAAGGAGGCGAAAAATATGTCTAGATACACTGGACCTGCTTTTAAGAAAAGTAGAAGATTAGGTTTTAGTACTTTAGAGAGTGGTAAAGAACTTAGAAAGAGAACTTCTGCTCCTGGTATTCATGGAACTAGTAGAAAGAAATTAAGTGAATATGGAATTCAACTTGCTGAAAAGCAAAAAGTAAGAATTATGTATGGTCTTACTGAAAAACAATTCAAGAAAACTTTTGAAGCTGCTGGTAAGAAAAAAGGTATGCATGGTACTAACCTATTAATTATGCTAGAAAGCAGACTTGATAATATAGTTTATCGTATGGGACTAGCTAAAACAAGAAGAGCTAGTAGACAAATCGTTAATCATGGACACATTTTAGTTAATGGTAAACGTGTAGATATTCCTTCATATCAAGTTAAACCAGGTGACATTATTAGTGTTAGAGAAAGTTCAATGAATCATCCAGTTATTAATGAATGTCTTGAAAGTAAGTTAAGTAATGTTAGTTATGTAACTTTTGATTCTAAGAAAAAAGAAGGTACTTATGTAAGATACCCTGAAAGAGAAGAATTAAATTCTGATATTAATGAGTCATTAATCGTTGAATACTATAACAGATAGTAAAAGACTTCCAGAAATGGAGGTTTTTTTATATATAAATGCATCAAAAAACACAGTTTTGTCAATGAACTGTGTTTATTTTATGCTGGATTTTATTCTGTACTTTTGTTCAACTAAGGTACCATCAACTTTATATATGGCTACTCCATCTATACCCTTGCAGTCTATTAAATATCTATTTAATAAGTCTTCTACAGATTTGAATGGTGGTATTATCGATGGATCATCAATTGGTTCATAAGGTGCAAACTCTTCCATAAAATCTTCTATGTTTTTGGCACCAACCCCAAGTTTGTAAGAACCATCATTGTATAAATAAACAATTCTAAACCCATCATTAACAGTAGTATAGTTATAATCATAAATTAATTCCTCTTTATAAACTGTACTATTGTTAATTTTTTTAACTCCATCTTTAATTAATTTTCCAATACAATTTTGATCAACATCATAAATAGCAACTCCTAAAGCACTGCTATTTTTTTCTAAAAACCTTTTTAATAAATCATCTACTCCAATATATTTAATATCTTCATCTTTTTCTTTAAAGAATTCTACAAAATCACTCAAGTTTTCTACATGTACTCCCTTTAATGCTTCATGATACACTTCATAGTAATACACTACCCTAAAACCACTTTTATAAATAACATTAGTTTTGAATTTATTTAATCCTTTTATTTCCATATATTCCTCCTATATATTCTTTTTACATTATATCACATTTTATTTTATAATAATATTATTTGAATAATACTTGTTTGAATATTGTATAATTTTTTTCATACTATTACAATATTCAGTTATGGTTATAGGAAAGCCATAATATAACCTCTCATTATTATTTAAATCCATGTTAAATAAATCTAGATATTCTTCTTTTCGTCCTATAGAAAAATATTCTATGATAGGAGATTTTAACATTGTTTCTTGAAAATGATAACCACGTAAATACCTTTTTAATTTTTCCAGTTCAAATACTCGTTCCAAAGTTAAAGATTTTCTTTCGATATAATTAATCATAAAAGCAACTTCGGACATTGATCTGATTTCAGCAAATCTTTCTTCCGGTGAACATTCATACAATTTTTCATTCATTTTTATATCATAAGTAACTAAATATGATAATTTAATTATAAACGATTCTAAAGTTGTAATAAATTTCAATTCTTTCTGTTGATTAGCATGTTCTATTTCATGTAAAACAATTTGGAGAAGCAAAAGATTAATATATAAAAGTTTGTCAAAATCACCAATATTTATCAATTGATTATTCAAGTCATTTTTCATCTTTTCAATAGTATTTGAATATATTGTAATATTATTATATTTAACAGAATAAGAAGCAAGATAATTGCTTCTTTTAGGTTGAACATTTATATTTTTAATGTAATAATTTAAACATTTTTCATTAATAACTAATGCCAAAATATTTTCAATATCATTAATACCAATAATTTTTTTTGCTTTAGTTTTATCATAAATTATTTTAAAAACATTTTCCATAAATATATGATTTTATATTACTTATTTAGTCTTAGTACATTTTTATCTTCGAACATCGAATTAAGTAATTCTATTTCTTCCTGAGATATAACGATTTTATTTGAATACTTTAACCACCTATTAAACCATTTTCTTCCACGTGATTCTGAAGATTCGGAATCTCTAGCTGGTCTAGGGTCATGAACATTATTATGGCCATGACCTTTTGTCCAGTCACCATCTGTTGGTGTGAAAATATTTCCCTTTTCATCTGCAACAATATCAATTCCATCGTCATTTGTACATTCTGGTGACTCTAAATAATCAGCATATGCTTGGTAATCTCCATCAAAATCTTCTAAAGTCTTTCTTGCCATTTTTTCACTCTCCTCACTATAATTAATTTAATAACTAATGACAAATAAAAATATAAAAACTGTTCTTCACCGCTTTACAAGAGAACAAAATATCTTCTCTTAGTTAGTTATATTATCACTCTGCAATATAAAAGTCAAGAAAAAAAATAAGAATTCTTATTTTAGTACACAAGCGCCTTGTTCTTGGTCCATTCCAGTCTTATCAGTCTTTTTAATACTTATTATTTCTTTATTTGCACTAATTATTTTTTTATTAGTATCATACCTTATTTCTGTGTGATATGTTATTTCATAACTATTATCTTTTTTAAAGTTTTTAGGAAATATATCTGTACTTATTTTTTCGATAATTGGTCCTGTTTTAGATAAGTATGTGTCTAAAACTATGTAATAGTTATTTTTATCAGTTGTTTTGTAATTATAATAATCTTTAAACTCATAAGTTCTAGTATATGTGCATTCTTTATAAATTATTTCATCTAGGGTATTTTCGTTATCATCTTTATTAGTATTAGTTAAAGCTTCAACTTTGTTTTTATAACTATTCACTTTGTTCTTTAAATTAGATACTTCTTTTTTATTTAATATAATTATAGTTATAAGTATAACTAATAAGATAATTGATAATAAGTATGGTATTATTTTTTTCATAAGTCTTACCTCTTTTCTTTTATTATTTCTTCTAAGTCATCTATATAATAAATACTTTCATTATTAATTAGTATCATATTAGGCAATAATGATGGCGTGTACATTTTTATTTCACTTAAAATTTTCTTAAAAAAGACTAGTTTTTTGACTAGCCTATAAATCTCTGTTTCTTAAGAATGGTGGAAGGTCATCGTCATCACTGTTAAGAACTTCTATTTTTTCTTTATTTGCACCATATGGTTGATAAAGAGGTTCACTTTCATCTTCAAAGCCTGTTGCAATTACTGTAACTATAGCTTCATCACTAAGTGCTTCATTTACTACTGCACCAAATATTATGTTAATATCAGTATTAGCTGCTGCACGAATTACTTCTGCTGCATCTTCTGCTTCAAATAATGTTAAACTATTTCCTCCAGTAATATTTATAATACAATCAGTTGCTCCGTTGATAGTTGTTTCAAGAAGTGGACTACTTACTGCTTGTTTAGCTGCTTCCATTGCGCGATTCTCACCAAATCCTACACCTATACCAATAAGTGCTTGTCCTCTATTTTCCATAATTGCTTTAACATCAGCAAAGTCTAGGTTAACAAGTCCTGGCACACTAATTAAATCACTAATTGACTGAACACCAAGTCTAAGAACGTTATCTACTTCTTTAAATGCATCCATCATTGGAGTTGATTTATCAATTATATCTCTTAATCTATCATTTGGTATTACTACAAATGTATCAACATGTTTTTTTAATTCATCTAGTCCAAGAAGTGCATGATCCATTCTTTTCTTTCCTTCAAACTTAAATGGCTTTGTAACTATTGCTACTGTAAGAGCACCAAGTCCTTGAGCAATTTCAGCGATAACTGGTGCAGCACCTGTACCTGTTCCTCCACCTAAACCACAAGTAACGAAAACCATGTCTGCTCCTCTTAGAGCATCTTCTATTTCGTTTCTACTTTCAAGTGCAGCTTCTCTACCTACTTCAGGGTCAGCACCAGCACCTAAGCCATCAGTGATAGATGCACCTATTTGAAGTTTAGTTTCTGCTAAACTTGTATTTAATACTTGTAAATCTGTATTAGCAACAATAAACTCTACTCCCTTTAAACCACTTTCTATCATTCTATTAACGGCATTACAGCCGCCTCCGCCTACACCTATTACTTTAATTTTTGCTATTTGTAACATTTCTAATGGATTTTGCATTCCTTTACCTCCTAATTATCGAAAAAGTAACTATATACTTTCCCTAATATACTATTATCATTATTTTTCTTTTTCTCACTAAATAATTCTTCTTGTTCACTTTCAGTGATTGTCGAAGCAAATCTTTCTCTAAACTTTAATTTATCATAATACAACTTAATAAATCCTAGTGATGTACTATATATATTATTTCTTACACCTAGTTCATTAACCCTAGAAGTTTTAATATTTTTACCAAATACTTCTTTAAGTACAGAGTTAAATCCTTCTATCTCTGTTGTACCTCCTGTAACTATTATATAACTAATTTCCTCTTTTGTTAAGAGATTTATTTCTTTTTTTGATAATTCTAGTATTTCTCTTACTCTAGAGTGTACTAAATCACTTAATTCGTATTGATTTATTTTAATTTTTTCTTCATTCTTTGTTATACATTCTATTATTTCACTAGTACTTGCATTTTCTTTATGTGCTAAAGAGAAGTTTTCTTTTAAGTTTTTACTAGTTTCTAAATTAAGATCATATATATAACTTATATCTCTATCTATATTTCTTCCACCAATTTCAAGCACTTCTACATTTTTTAGTTTACCTTCTTTTATTATGCTTACCTCTGTTTTATAGTGCCCTATATTTATTACAGCACCTGTTAAAGAATCCATTTCTTTAGTTTTAAATTCATAATAGTCAGATAATCCTCCAAAAGCAAGATCTACTACTTTTATACCCATATTTTCTAATATTGTTATTAATGGATATATATTTTTTTTAGGAACAATACCTAAAATACTATTAACTGAAACTTTAAAAGCTTCTTTTCCTTTAGGATCATTTACTACTTCTTTTTCATTTAATATAAAATAGTCTGGTGTAATACTTACTAATTCCATATTAGGACTAACTCTATTATAAACACTTGCTTGTAAACTTCTTGTTATGTCTTCACCAGTTACAGTCATATCATCTCTTGATATTGTTGTATAGCCTTCACTTTTTACAAATGTTGCACTGTAAGATGGTACTGTTAGTATTACTCTAGTTAGTTTTATTCCTAAAATATCTTCTACTATTCTGAATGTTTCTTTTATAGCATTAGTTGCTTCTTCTTCATTTACAATTAGTCCTTTTTTTATACCTTTACTTTTTATATTTGAAGATGCTAGGACAAATAATTCTTCTTTATACATTTCTCCAACTATTAATTTTATATTATCTGATCCAATATCCAAACTAGTTATTATCTGTTTCATAAACTCTCCCTATATACTTTCTAAATGTAATTATACCAAATATTTTAAAAAAGTAAAAGTGTTAACTGGAAAAAGTTTGATTTTTTTGGTTAACACATTTATAATACTTACAATTTTCTTTAAAGGGACAAATATTACAACTAGGATTTTTGCTTTTACAGATGTATCTACCAAATAATACTAAAGAGTGATGTAAGTTGGAATAACTCTCTTTTGGGAATTTCTTCATAAGTTTTTCTTCTGTTTCTAAGACTGAATCATTCTCTTTAACAAGACCTAGTCTTATACTAGTTCTATGTACATGAGTATCTACTGCTATACAAGGTATATTATATAAGTTAGATAAAACTACATTAGTTGTTTTTCTACCTACTCCTTTTAAGCTTTCTAAGAATGCTCTATCACAAGGAACATAACCTAAAGGTAATAAACTACTTACTATACTAACAAAGTTTTTTGCTTTTGTTTTATACATTCCAATACTTTTAATGTAGTTTTCTACTTCGGTAAGTGATAAAGTACTTAGTTTTTCTAAACTATCATATTTTTTAAATAATGGGTCAGTTACCATATTTACTCGTTTATCTGTAGTTTGCGCACTTAACATGGTTTTTAATAGTAATTCATAATCTTTGTTGTAAGTTAGTTCACATTTAGGATTTGGAAAAAGTTTTTCTAACTCACTCAATATAAAACTACTCTTCACTTTCGTCTCCTAACCAGTCATAATCAAAAAGTTCTTGATAATCTTCTTTTTCTTCAGATTTTCCTTTTTTAGTCCAAGAATATATTATTTTATCTATATATCTTAAATTACATGCACCACTTACTACTGCTTCTTTAAGCGCACTTAATATCAAATCCTCTTTTACACCACTACTTAGCCATCTATTTATTGTTTCGTATTCTATTGGACTTAAAACTCTACCAAACTCACTTTCAAACTTAGAATATATATCAGTACTTACTTCTTCAGTTTTAGTGTTCATTATAAGTTTATCATAAAACATATCTAGATTTATTACTTCACTTGATAAACCATTTGTTTTAACTAGGCTAACACTTATTAATTTCTTTGTTAATAGACTACTATAAGTATTAAGTATATCTTCATCATTAAGTCCTATTTTATCTTTTATATTTTTTAAGTCTAACGAGTTATTTATATTTATAAAATACAAAAGTAACATGAATTCTTTTATAGTTATGTCTAAATTAGAAATTGTTTTTACTATGTTTGTATTTATTATAAAGTCTTTTTTTAGAAATTCTTTTTTTATATCATTCATTTATATAATCACTTATCCTTTCTAATAATATTTCTTTTTTATTAGGTACATTATTCATTATTATGTCGTACTCTAAGTTATGTAAGATTTTTCCTAAAAGATAGTTAGGTTCAATATTTAAATATGAACATATTTCTTCTGGCTTTAAATCAATATCTATTATACTATTAATTGGTAAGTTAGTATATATTAAATTTATTTCTTTTTTTGAAATACCTAGTACTTCAGAAGCACACATACTTATATATAAACCATTTTTATAGATATCCCATTTTGTTAATGATTTTTTTTCTATTAGTTTTTTTATTTTAGAAATACTTTCTTTTTCATACTTAGTAAATGGTAAGTTTCTAGTTATTTTAAGCTCTGCATAACTTGACACTAATGTGTGAGTACTTTTAAATTTGTTAGTAGGTATAATACCAATATATTCTTCTAAGTTGTATTGTTTTATGAATGAGATAAATTTACCACTTCTTTTAGATTTAAATATTTTATCTAATTCACTTTTTATTTTGGTATTACTTATCTTTGTAAATACTTCTTTATTATTTATTATATAGTTTAAGATACTTGCATCTAGCTGCATATTTAGTGTAGTCATAAATCTAATTGCTCTTAAAACACGTGTTTTATCTTCCATAAATAACGTATTAACTTCGTTTACTGGTGTGATTATTTTATTATATATATCTAGTTTTCCACCTAATAAATCAATTATATTACCATCTTTGTCCATTAGAAGTGTGTTCATTTTAAAGTCTCTTCTTTTTAAATCACTTTCAACATCATTAGTATATTCTATTTCAACTGGTTTATTATTTTTATATAATAAATCTTTTCTCATACTAGTTATATCTATTATTTGATTATTTATATATAATTTAACTGAACCATATTCTATATAAGTTTTTTTAATATTATCAAATATTTCACTCAAGTCTTTTGGTGTTGCATTTGTAATTATATCCACGTCTGTTAAAGGTAACTTTAGTAAGTAATCTCTTACATACCCACCTACTATGTATGCTACAAAACCATTATTTTCAATTTTATTTAAAACATTTAATATTTCTTTATTCATAATTAATTAATGACTAAAAAAAAAGTCAAAAAGACTTTTCTTAATTTAAAGCATCTTTAAGTTTGCTTCCAGCTTTAAAACTAGCAACAGTTTTAGCAGCTATTTTTAATGGTTGTTTAGTTAAAGGATTAATTCCTTCTCTAGCAGCTCTTTTCTTAGCACTGAATGTACCAAATCCTACTAAAGTAACTTTTCCTTCTTTCTTTAAACCAGTTTGAATTCCTTCTAAAGTTGCTTCTAAAGCACGATTAGCATCTGCTTTTGTTAAACCAGCTTTTGCTGCGATGAATTCTACTAATTCATTTTTAGTCATATTATTTACCTCCATTTAAATTTTTTTACTAAGCACATATTTATGCTTACATCTTCATTTTACTATAAAATTTTAGATTTGCAAATAGATTTTTATTATTTTCTTAATTTTTTTATTATTTAGTATTTTCTATTGTACAAAGAATAATAGAAAATGTATAATTTACATTTTCTATTTAAGTTTTTTGTTAATTTCAGTTGTGTTCCTACATATTGTTAATAATATAAGTGATAACTCATATACTACTCTTAATATGATATTTCCGAATACTAAAGTTAGTAAGAATGCTATAAAACTTTTACCAATTAGTTCAAAAGACATAAGTGTTATATATATTGTAAGTATTAAATAAGATACTTTTAATATAGTTTCTAACCACATCTTTTTGAAAGATAAGAATTCATATAAGTAGTTTACAAACCCAGTGAATTTATTATTATTATCTTTTTTTAGGAATAAGAAGTAAGTTAGTATACCTCCAACTACTGCTAAGATAAATGCTACTATCATCCATGTTGTTGAACTACTAGAAACACCAAATCCACTATCGATCATATCGTAATATTCGTAGTCTAATCCCATAAAATCACACCTCCTGATATAATTATATAGAAAAAATTATTATAATACAATAGCTATTAAGTTATTACTTCCTTTATTTACAATTTTTGTTATAGTAGTACCTAGTTTATATCTAACACTTTCTGGTACCATATTTAATTTTGCTTGTATTCCTTCTTGAACAATTACTTCCAAACTTCTTCCAAATATTTCACTTTTCCATATGCTTTCGTTATTTTTATCTTTCATTAAGTTATCAATAAGTTCTTTACTTTGCATTTCTGTACCTATTATTGGTTCAAAAGTACTTTCTACATCTACTTTTATCATATGAATTGAACTACCTAATGCTTTTAGTTTTACACCATATCTTCCTGATTGTTTGATTATTTCAGGTGTTTCCAATTTCATATCTTCCAGTTTTGGGAACACTATACCATAACCTGTAGTGTAAACTTGTTTTAAAGCAGACTTAATACTTTCATACTCACTTTTACCTTCTTTGTAGTCAATAAATACTCTTAATAAGTCACTCTTTTTTGTAATACTTACTCCCATTGTTTCTTTAAGTACTTCATCAAATAATTCTTCAGGTGCTTCTAGAGTTATTGTTACACTTCCTGTATTTGTGTTAAGGTTTGAAATGTATGCATTACTTATGATGTCTTTTTGTTCAAAATTTAAATTTATGTTATCAATGTCTCTTAGTTTATCTACACTTGTTACACATTCTTTCATCGCACTGATGTAAGTTTTTTTGATTTCATTATCCTTATTTAGTACTTCTACCCAGTCTGGAATGTTTACTTCTATGTCTTCAACTGGGAACTCATATAAAGCCTCTTTTAGAATGTAAATTATATCTTTTTCTGTCATATCTGTTACACTAATAGGTATTACTGGTACATCGTATTTAGTTTTAAGTTCGTTAGTTAAGTCTCTTGTTTCAGGACTGTTTGGATGAATTGAATTCATTATTATTATGAATGGTTTATTAATGTTTTTCAATTCGTTAACTACTTTTTCTTCAGCATTTACATAGTTGTTTCTTCCCATATCTAAGATACTTCCATCAGTTGTTACAACAATTCCTATAGTGCTGTGGTCTTTAATTACTTTTTCTGTTCCGATAGTAGCTGCTTCTACAAATGGCAAGTCTTCTGTAAACCATGGGGTTTTAATCATTCTTTCATGTCCATCTGGGTCAGTGTAACCAATACTTTCTGGTGTTACAAATCCGACGCAATCAATTAGTTTGAAATTAGTTGTAAATTCTTCTATTTTTATGTTAGCACCACTTGATGGAACAAATTTTGGTTCAACGGTCATTATTTGTTTTCCACCTGAAGTTTGTGGTATTTCATCCATGCATCTTTTCTTTTCGCTTTCATCCGTTACATAAGGTACAACAAGTGTTTCAATTACTTTCTTGATAAATGTACTTTTACCAGTTCTTACTGCACCCACCACTCCTAGGTATATTTCTCCATTACCTTTATTACTTATACTCTCTAATATTTCCTTTTTATCCATATATTCACTCCTTTATTTTCATTTAACTATATGTTATTAAAAGTTTAATATGCATAAAAAAAGTAACTATTTAAAGTTACTATACCCCCATACTTGAAGTTTCAGGAAGAGTACTTCCTCCATCTATTACTATTCCTTGTCCAGTTATATAACTTGCTTCACTACTTGCTAGGAAAGATGCTAATTCTCCTACTTCTTCTGGTAAACCAAGTCTTTTTAATGGGATAGCAGATGCAATACTATCTATAACTGCACTTGGATTTTCTTTATCAGTTTCTTCTGACATACCATTTACCATAGGCGTTAAAATATAACCAGGCATAATACAGTTCACACGAACACTATATTTTGCTAAATCAGCAGCTAAACTTTTAGTAAACCCTAAAACAGCGGCTTTACTGGTTGCATAAGCAACTTCTCCTGGATCAGAGACCATCGGACCAGTTACACTACTCATGTTTATTATAGAACTACCTTCTTCTTTTTTCATGTAACTTAAACATATTTTGGTTGTGTTCCATACTCCATTTATATTTATTCCAAAGTGTAAGTTTCTAATGTCATCAGTCATTTCTTCAAAACTAAATAATTTACAAATTCCTGCATTATTAACAATAATACTTAGTTTTCCAAACTTTTCTACTCCTTTTTTAACTGCATTTTCTACACTTTCTTTATCTCTTATATCAACCACAAATGGTAAAACATTATCATTTTCCATACTAAGAACAGACTCATCATAATCAAGTACAATTACTTTAGCACCATATTTAACAAATGTATCAGTAATACCTCTTCCAATTCCTTTATAACCACCTGTTACAACTGCAACTTTTCCTTCTAATTTCATAAAACCATCTCCTATAGTAATAATTTTACTAGAAAACATTAAGTTTTTCTATAGTTATATTATTTACTTTACATTTATTTATATACAAATATATACAAAAAATAGAAGTAAATTATTCGTTAGACACATTTAAGTTAATGGGCTCTTAAAAAATAATTAATAATTCAATATACAATTAAAAATGAAGAAGATTTTACTCTTCTTCACTTAGTATTTCTTCTTTAGCTTCTTCGTTAACTTCATCTATTACTTCATCAGTCTTATTTTCTGTTTCAGCCATAAATGTTTCTTCTAAAGCTTCAGTTGGATCATCACTTAAGAATTCTTTTTGAAGTTCTAGTTCGATGTCTCTATATTGTTTAGCACCAGTTCCTGCAGGTATTAGTTTACCTAAGATAACATTTTCTTTTAATCCACTTAAGTGATCAATTTTACCTCTTACTGCAGCATCTGTTAATATTCTTGTTGTTTCTTGGAATGATGCAGCACTTAGGAATGAATCTGTTTCTAGGCTTGCTTTTGTTATACCTAACATTACAGCCTTACCAGTTGCAGGTATTTTACCTTCTAAGATATATGGTTTATTTCTTTCACCAAATTCTCTTAGAGATACACTTGTACCTTCAACAAAGTCTGTGTCTCCAGCATCAACAATACGAATTTTACTAATCATACGTTTTACAACAGTTTCTATATGTTTATCTGAAACATCAACACCTTGTGATTTATAAACTTTTTGAACTTCTCTTAAGATATATTCTTGAACAGTAGTTGGATCTGTTACAGCAAGTAACTCTTTAGGACTTATACTTCCTTCAGTTAATGGTTGACCTGCTTCAACAGTTTGACCTTTTTCTACTCTTAATTTAGCATTATAAAGTGTTACATGTTCTCTAACTTCAACATCATTTGTAATGTAAATCTTGTATTTACCTTTTTCTTCTTGAATTTTAGTTACTTTACCACTTATTTCAGCAATAGTAGCTTTAGCTTTTGGAATTCTTGCTTCAAATAATTCTTCTACACGAGGAAGACCTTGAGTTATATCATCTGCTCCTGCAACACCACCAGTATGGAATGTACGCATTGTAAGTTGTGTACCAGGTTCACCAATACTTTGTGCAGCCATAATACCTACTGCTTCACCTACTTCAACTACATTACCAGTTGCAAGGTTTCTACCATAACATTTTTGACATAATCCATTAACTGTCTTACAAGTTAAGACACTTCTTATTTCTATTTTTTCGATTCCAGCTTTAATAATCTTTTTTGCTATTTGTTCAGTAATTAATTCTCCTTTATCTACAATCAATTCTTTAGTTTCAGGATTTATTACTTTTTGATTTGTGAATCTTCCTACTATTCTTTCTTCAAAACTTTCTAGTACACTACCAGACTTGTCATCTACAAATGCACTAACTTCAAGTCCTTGAATAGTACCACAGTCTTCTTCTTTTATTATTAAGTCTTGTACAACATCAACAAGTCTACGTGTTAAGTAACCAGCATCAGCTGTTTTAAGTGCTGTATCTGCTGTACCTTTACGTGATCCGTGAGAACTTAAGAAGAACTCTTGAACGTCTAGACCTTCTTTAAATGATGCAGTAATAGGAATTTCTACTTCTTCACCATCTGGTTTAGCCATTATACCACGCATACCACTAAGTTGTCCTAATTGAGAAGCATTACCACGGGCTTTAGATGTAAATATCATTGCTAATGGGTTACTATCTTTTTCTCTATCCATTTCATCCATTACGGCTTTTTGTACATCTTTAGTAGCAGCAAGCCATAAATCAACTACTTTTCTATGTCTTTCTTCATCAGTTATTAATCCACGATTAAATTGTTTATTTACTTTATTTACTGTATCTTGTGTTTCGTTTATAATCTTTTCTTTGAAATCTGATACTGGAATATCACTTAAACTAAATGTTATACCAGATAAAGTACTATATTTAAATCCTTGATTCTTTAACTTATCTAGGAATATACTTGTTTCAGTTGTTTTAAATCTCTTAAATATTTGCGCAATTAAGTTTTCTAAGTCCTTCTTTACAAATCCTTTTACCACTGGCATATCTTTAACAGCATTAACTAAATCAGTTCCTTTTTCTAGGAAGTATTTATCAGGTGTTAATCCTTCAAAGTTTTCTTTTGTTGCTTCATTTACATAAGGAAATGCATCTGGAAGTATTTCATTAAATACAATTTTACCAGGTGTAGTTACTAAATATTTTTCAGTATTTTCATCTGTCCATACTTTATGTTTAAAACTTTTAGCAGGAATACATATTCTTGTATGTAAAGTTATATTTCTTCTTTCATAATCCATTAAGGCTTCGTTAGAATTTTTGTATGCTTTACCTTCATGTTCAAGTCCAGCAATTTCAAGAGTTAAGTAATAGTTACCTAATACCATATCTTGTCCTGGAGTAACAATTGGACTTCCATCTTTTGGTGATAATATATTGTTTGCACCTAGCATTAATAGTCTTGCTTCTGCTTGACTTTCTTCACTAAGTGGAACGTGTATAGCCATTTGGTCTCCATCGAAGTCAGCGTTAAATGCTGTACATACTAGAGGATGTAGTCTCATGGCTTTACCACCAACTAGTTTAGGTTCAAATGCTTGAATACCTAATCTGTGAAGTGTAGGTGCACGATTTAACATTACTGGATGTTCGTGAATTACATCTTCAACAATATCCCAAATTCTTTCATCTTGTGCATCAATTAATTTTTTAGCACCTTTTATGTTGTGAGCAAGTTCTCTTTCAACTATTTCATGAATAACATGTGGTTTAAATAGTTCTAGAGCCATTTCTTTTGGTACACCGCATTCATACATTTTTAGAGTTGGTCCAACGGCGATAACGCTACGGCCTGAATAGTCTACACGTTTACCAAGTAAGTTTTGTCTAAATCTTCCTTGTTTACCTTTTAGCATAGAACTTAAACTTTTTAATGGACGATTTCCTACGCCACTTACACTTCTTCCACGTCTACCATTATCTATTAATGCATCAACCGCTTCTTGTAACATACGTTTTTCATTTTGTACAATTATTGTAGGTGCACCTAGTTCAAGTAATTTCTTTAAACGATTATTTCTATTTATAATTCTTCTATATAAGTCATTTAAGTCACTTGTTGTAAATCTTCCACCAGGAAGTTGTAACATAGGTCTTAATTCTGGAGGTAATACTGGAAGTACATCTAGTATCATCCATTCTGGACGGTTACCACTTTCGATGAAACTTTCTATACAGTCAAGTCTTTTAACAAGTCTTAATTTCTTTTGTCCAACACTTCCATCTATTTCTTTCTTTAAAGTGTCTCTTTCTTTTTCAAGATCTACTTCACAAAGTAAAGTTTTAATTGCTTCTGCACCCATTCCTACTTTAAATGAGTTACCATATTTTTCATAATATGCACGGTATTCTTTATCACTTAAGATTTGTTTTTTCTCAAGTGGAGCCTTACCTGGGTCAAGTACTATATAACTAACGAAGTATATTACTTCTTCTATATCTCTTGGACTTTTATCTAGTACTAATCCTATTTTAGGGGGAACTCCTTTAGTATACCAGATGTGTGCAACTGGAGTTGCAAGTTCAATATGTCCCATTCTTTCACGTCTTACGTTAGAACGAGTAACTTCAACTCCACATCTATCACACACTACATTTTTATATCTTAATCTTTTATATTTACCACAAGCACATTCAAAGTCTTTTGTTGGTCCAAATATTTTTTCACAGAATAATCCATCTCTTTCAGGACGAAGTGTTCTATAGTTAATAGTTTCGGGCTTTTTAACTTCTCCATAACTCCATGAACGTATTTTATCAGGACTAGCTATACCAATTCTAATTCCTTCAAACATATTAACATCCATCATAATTATTCACCCTCCATATCTTCTTCATCATCTAGTTCCATATCATCAAGTTCAAAGTCATCACTTTCTTCATCATCTAAATTGAAGTCTTCTTCATCTTCTTCGTCTTCTTTATCAAAGTCACTTGTGAAATCTTCTTTACTATTTGTATCAATTTCTTCTATTGATACTGGAGCATCATCACTTTCTTCAGCACTTTCAAGTTCTCTTAAATCTTTTAGTCCATCTTTAGTTAATACACTAATGTCTAGCCCTAATGCTTGGAATTCTTTAATTAATACTCTAAATGATTCTGGAACTCCTGCTTGATCTACTGGTTTACCTTTTACAAGTTGTTCATAAACTTTAACACGTCCTACTACGTCATCTGATTTAATTGTTAGAACTTCTTGTAAGATATGAGCAGCACCATATGCATATAATGCCCAAACTTCCATTTCACCAAATCTTTGACCACCAAATTGTGCTTTACCACCTAAAGGTTGTTGTGTTACTAAACTATAAGGTCCAGTGCTTCTTGCATGCATCTTATCATCAACCATGTGATTAAGTTTAATCATGTACATGACTCCGACATTTACACGTTTATGGAATTTTTCACCAGTACGTCCATCATATAACCAAGTCTTATAGTCAGGGTCTAGTCCTGCTTCTTTAGTCATATCAACTATATCTTGTTCAGTTGCACTATCAAATACTGGAGTTGCAATATGTACACCTAATGTTTTAGCAGCCATACCTAAGTGTACTTCTAATATTTGTCCTAGATTCATACGAGATGGAACACCTAATGGGTTTAATATAACATCTACTGTTCTACCATCTGGTAAGTAAGGCATATCTTCTTCTGGTAATACTAAACTTACTACACCCTTGTTACCATGACGTCCACTCATCTTGTCTCCAACTTGCATTTTTCTTTTCTTTATTAAGTATATTCTTATAATCTTAATTACACCAGCAGGTAACTCATCAGAATTATCTTTTGTGAATACTTGTACATCGTGTACTATACCACTAGAACCATGTGGTACTCTTAAAGAAGTATCTCTTACTTCACGAGTTTTTTCACCAAATATTGCATGTAATAATTTTTCTTCACTAGTTAATTCTTGAACACCTTTTGGAGTTATTTTACCAACTAGAATATCATTTTCTTTAACTTCAGTACCAATTCTTATAATACCTTCTTTGTCTAAGTTCTTTCGTGCTTCTTCACTTACGTTTGGAATATCTCTTGTAAACTCTTCTGGTCCAAGTTTTGTATCTCTTGCTTCTACTTCTAGCATTTCAACATGTACACTTGTTAATACATCATCTTTTACTATTCTCTCATTTAAGATAACAGCATCTTCATAGTTATAACCATTATAAGTCATAAATGCTACAGTTAAGTTTTTACCTAAAGACATTTCTCCATCATTTGTACTAGGCCCATCTGCTATTATGTCTCCAGCTTTAACCTTATCACCCACATGAACTATTGGTCTTTGAGTATAACAAGTTTCAGCATTACTTCTTTCAAATGTCATTAATTGATATTCTGCTTTTTCTTTACTATTTTTTACTACTATTCTTTTAGCATCAACATAGTCTATTACACCATCTATTTTAGTTTTAACTACTGCACTTGAATCATTTGCTGCATAGTATTCAACACCTGTTGCAACAATTGGTGCTTCTGTTTTCATTAGAGGTACTGCTTGACGCTGCATGTTAGCACCCATTAGTGCACGGTTAGCATCATCGTGTTCCAAGAATGGTATACAACTTGTTGTAATTGATACTATTTGACTAGGACTTACATCACTAAAGTCTACTTTATCTTTAGAAACAACTAAGTTATCTCTATTAAATCTAACTGGAACATTATCTTCCATGATAGCATTATTTTCTCCAACTTTAATTGTTGCTGGACAAATATAATAACTTTCTTCTTCATCTGCAGTCATGTAAACTATTTCATCTGTAAGTACTCCATTTACTACTTTTCTATAAGGTGTCATTATGAAACCATATTCATTTAGTTTTGCATATCCTGCTAAACTTGTAATAAGTCCAATATTTTGTCCTTCTGGAGTTTCTACTGGACAAATTCTACCATAGTGACTAGAGTTTACGTCACGAACTTCCATTCCTGCACGATCTCTTGATAAACCACCAGGTCCTAGAGCACTTAGTTTACGTTTATCATATAATTCTGCTAGTGGATTTATTTGATCCATGAATTTAGATAATTGACTGCTTCCAAAGAATTCTTTTAATGCAGCAGTAACTGGTCTAATATTAATTAATGTTTTAGGAGTTACTGTATCAATATCTTGTGTAGTCATTCTTTCACGAATAACTCTTTCCATTCTAGCAATACCAACTCTAAATTGGTTTTGTATTAATTCTCCACCTTGTCTAACACGTCTATTAGCTAAGTGGTCTATTTCATCATAATTTCCTACTCCATAATGTAAATTAATATAGTATGAAACTGAAGCGTATATATCACTTATTGTTAAACGTTTGGTATCAATACTTTGATCATTACCTATAACTTTAAGTAATTTATCACTTCCATCGTTAGCATACACAAGTACTTCTTGTACTTTATTATATGTATCTAGTTCTTCATTAATTTTAACTTCATGAACACCATAACCATTTTCAAAGATAGGTTTTAATTCTTCAAGTTTCTCTTTAGTTACAACTTCACCTTTTTTGATGTATGTAACACCATCTACTACTATATCTTCACCAATACGATTATTAAGTAGTCTATCCATTACATTTAATTTTCTATTAAATTTGTATCTACCTACTTTTGCTAAATCATATCTAAATTTATCAAAGAATCTAGTAATTAATTGGTTCTTAGAAGAATCAAGTGTTGCGGGTTCACCTGGTCTTAATTTTTCATAAATTTCAATTAATGCTTCATCAGTATTCTTAGTTGAGTCTTTTTCTAAAGTATTAACAAGAATTTCGTCTTCTCCAAATACTTTTAGAATGTCGTCATCACTTGATAAACCTAATGCACGCAAGAAAGTTGTGATAGTTACTTTTCTTGTTCTATCTATTCTTACATAGAAAATATTTCTAGCATCAAGTTCATATTCTAACCAAGTACCTTTACTAGGAATTACTTCGTTAGTAATTATGTTTCTTCCATTTTTATCTATTTCACGTTTGAAATAAATAGATGGAGAACGTACAAGTTGACAGTTTATAACTCTTTCAACTCCGTTAACAATGAAACTTGCATTTTCTGTCATTAGTGGAATGTCACCTAAAAATACTTCTTGTTCTTTTACTTCACCTGTTTCATTAATAAATAATCTTGCTTTTACTTTTAATGGTGCAGCATAAGTAACACGTCTTTCTTTTGATTCAGTTACACTGTATCTAGGAGGTTCTAAAGTATAATCACCAAATTCAAGCGATAAACTTCCACTGAAACTCTCCACTGGAAAAATGTCATCAAATACCTCTTTTATCCCTTCATCCAAAAATTTTTGAAACGAATCTTTTTGAATTTCAAGCAAGTTTGAAAGTTCAAATTTGTTTCTTAATTGTGAGAAATTTCTTCTTTCTCTCTTTGTACCGAATTTTTCAACTTTATAAGCCAAAATTAGTCACCCCAATCCCTTAGATTTAAAACACATTCAGTCAAGAAACTACATGTATCGCAATATATAATTTTACTTGATTTTTGTAAAGAAGTCAACCATCTAAAGTCAATTTCTTAAAGTTTTTTCGCACTATAGATGTAGAAACCTTTATTTTTATCTAACAGTTCAGTTTTATAGTAATTATCAAGTGTTTTAGTAATACTTTTAGCACCTTGATCTTTTCTTATTACATAGTAAAGTGTTCCATCTTCTGTTAAATGGTCTTTTGCATTAATAAGTATTTCTAAAACTTTATCTTTACCTGCCCTTATCGGTGGATTTGTAACAATTACATCATATTTTTTTGTAATTGATATGTATGCGTCACTTATAAAAGACTTAGCATTTACTTCATTACTTTTAATGTTCATGTTTGATAAATGGACTGCTCTTTTGTTAACATCTATCATATCAACTTCACTATCTAATATTTTACTTAAAACTATCCCAATAAAGCCATATCCACATCCTACATCAAGTATTTTTTTGTTTTTACTTTCTTTATTTAGAATTATTTCTAAAAGGCATTTACTACCATAGTCAACTTTATCTTTTGAAAATACTCCTAAATCACTAGTAAATGTAAAAGGAGTATCGTTATAAACATACTTCACACTCCTAAATTCACTTTTTAAATTTTCGTTATTTGTAAAATAATGTTCCATAACATACTCCTTTCATTACTTTAATATTTATTAAGTCCTTTTTTTCTTTTCCATCAAAACTTAAATAATTATTAAGTATTCTATTTTTTATATTTTCCCCTTTATATATACGCAAAAAAGCCTTTTAAGTAAAAGGCTATTTTAATTACTTACTTTAATTCAATAGTAGCGCCAGCTTCTTCAAATTTAGCTTTTAAATCATTAGCTTCATCCATAGAAACGTTTTCTTTAATATTACCACCATTGTCAGCTAAGTCTTTAGCTTCTTTTAATCCTAATCCAGTAATTTCTCTAACTAATTTGATTACTTGTAATTTTTGTCCACCTGCATTAGTTAAAACAACTGTCTTAGTTACATCTCCTTCGTCTTCAGCTTGAACTGGAGCAGCAGCAACTGCTACAGCACTTGGATCAACTCCAAATTCTTCTTTCATCATATCAACTAATTCTTTAACTTCAAGAATAGTTTTTTCTTTAATTGCTTCGATAATATCTTTGTTTTCAATTTTTGCCATTATTCATTTCCTCCATTCTCTAATTTTTCGGCATATAAGTTAAGTGCAATACTTAAGTTTCTTACGTGTTCAATTAAGCCACCAGCAAACATTGTAAGAAGTCCTTCATAACTTGGAATACTTGCATATTCACCAATTACTTTAGTATCAACAAATTCACCATTAATGTAACCAGCTTTGATAGTTAAGTTTTCATTTTTCTTAGCTACTTCACTAACTATTTTAATAGGTTCAATGATGTCTTTACTAAAAATGTAAGCATTAGGACCAGTCATGTAATCATCTAATTTGATTCCATTATCTTTAAATGCAAGTGATGCTAAAGTATTTTTATATACTTTTAAATCACTACCGGCGTTTTTTAAACTTTGTCTAAGATCGTTAAGTTCTGACACAGTCATTCCTTGATAGTCTACTAATAATACAGTACTAGCATTTTCTACCTTAGAATTAATTTCACTTACAAGGTCTTTTTTTAGTTTAAGATTCTTTTCGCTTGCCATTCTTTTCCTCCTCATAATATTAATAAAAAGTTTTCCGTACAAGGAAAACTTCTTTAAAAGTTTAGTTTTCCTCGGTAGGATTTATTAGTTACCTACTGTCTACGGCGAACTCATGTAAAGTATTTTACTACAAAAACCCAATTTTGTAAATACCTTATTTAAATAAATTTAAATCAATTTTTACGCCAGGTCCCATTGTTGAAGAAATACTTATGTTCTTAACAAAAGTTCCTTTTACTCCACTAGGTTTATTCTTAATTACTTCTTTAATGAAAGCAACTAAGTTTTCAGTTAATTTATCTTCATCAAAACTAACTTTACCTACTATAGCATGTACGTTACCATTAGAATCAGCTCTATACTCTACCATACCTTTTCTAATGTTAGCTATTGCGTCTTTAACGTTAACAGTAACTGTTCCTGTTTTTGGGTTTGGCATTAAACCTTTAGGTCCTAGGATTTTACCTATTTTACCTAAACTAACCATCATTTCAGGTGTTGCTACCATTGTATCAAAATCAAACCAGTTCTCTTTAACGATTTTTTCGATCATGTCTTCATCACCAACATAATCTGCTCCAGCTTCTTTTGCTTCGTCAGCTTTAGTTTTAGTAACAACTAATATTTTCTTAGTTTTACCTGTACCATTTGGTAATGTAAATGAACTTCTTACTTGTTGATCACTTTTAGTTGTATCAATATTTAAGTTCATAGCGATTTCGACAGTTTCGTCAAATTTTCTTTTAGAAAGAGATTTTACTAGTTTAACCGCTTCTTCTGGTGTATAAAGTTTATCTTTATCTACACTTTTTGAAGCTTCCACATATAAGCGTCCATGACGTTTCATAATTTTTACCTCCTTTATGTGGTATTTGGATTATTTCTTACTCGACTTTATTTAATTATTATTCTTCTGTTTCTGCTTTTTGTTCAGTACTTTCTACTTCAGGAACTTCTTTATCAGCATTTGCTTTAGCCTCAGCTTCCATTTCAGCAAATTCAGCATCTAATTTAGCCATTTCAGCTTCAGCCTCTTTTGCTTCTTCAGCTTGATTTTCAAGTTCAGTATCGTTAAGTCCTTTAACAGCTATTCCCATATTTCTTGCAGTACCTGCAACTATTTTCATAGCTTGATTTAAATCATTTGTATTTAAGTCTGGTAACTTAATTTCAGCAACTTGTTTTAACTGATCTTTAGTTATAGTAGCAACTATTTCATTAGCACCTTTAACGCCACCTTTAGATAATCCAGCAACTTTAATTAGTAAACTTGCAGCTGGTGGAGTTTTTAGTACGAAGTCAAATGTTCTATCTTCATAAACAGTAACTTCACAAGGGATTATATCTCCCATTTTATCTCTAGTTGCATCGTTGTATTTTGTACAAAATTCTTGTAAGTTAATTCCTAGAGGTCCAAATATTGTACCAACTGGTGGAGCTGGTGTAGCTTTTCCAGCAGGAATTTGAATTTTTACAACTTTAGTAACTTTTTTTGCCACGAAAAACACCTCCTATAAAATTTAATATTCAAGTTAATTTTCGCGAGTGGTTCAGTAATCCAAAACTCTTCCACTTAATCTAGTTACATAATAAATATATAACTCATGTCAAATCATACCATAAAACTTTTACTTTTTCAACCATTTTTCTTTAAATTAGTTCATAAATGGATGAAAATATGGTAAAATACTTGCTGGAAGTGATTTATTTTATGAAAAAAACTGTATTAGTAACAGGATCAAGTTCTGGTCTTGGAAAAAGTATTATAGAAAAGTTTGCAAGTAATGGATGGAATACTATTATTACTTACTTAACTCATGAAAAAGATGCATTAGAATTTAATAATTATATAATTAATACTTATAAAGTTGATAGTAAATGTTTTAAATTAGATGTTACTAGTGAAAAAAGTATAAATGAATTAAATAGCAAAGTAACATACTTAGATGTGCTTATAAATAATGCTGGAATTAGTATTGATAATGATATTAATTTAAAAAGCAAAGATGAATTTATGAAAGTAGTTTCAGTTAATTTACTTGGTACTTTTTTAATGAGTAAAGCTTTTGGAAAAAATATGTTTGAAAGAAAAAGTGGTTCTATAATTAATATTAGTAGTAATAATGGAATTGATTCATATTATAAAGAAAGTATTGATTATGATGCATCTAAGGCTGGTGTTATAAATATGGGACATAATTTAGCAAATATATATAGTCCTTATGTAAGAGTTAATACTGTGTGTCCTGGATGGATAGATACACCTATGAATGAAAGTATTAATCCTAGTTTTAAAGAAAAAGAAATAAATAAAATATTACTTAAAAGGTTTGCACGTCCTATGGAAGTGGCTAATCTAGTATATTTTTTAGCAAGTGAAGACGCTAGTTACATAAATGATAGTGTTATTAAAATTGATGGAGGTAAAGTATGTTAAAAATAAATGAAGAAAGTATTTCATTAGTTAATCAATGTGAAAGTGAACTAAAAAGTATTTTTGAAGAGTTAGATAAAAAAGAACTAATAAATAGTAAGAAAGTATTAGATGCATTTCATAAAAATAATTTAAATGAAAGTGACTTATATGGAACTTATGGATATGGTTATAATGATATTGGAAGAGATAAGATAGAAAGTATTTATAGTGATATTTTTGGAAGCGAGGACTCTTTAGTTAGAAGAGAATTTGTTAGTGGAAGTCATGCTTTAAGTATTAGTTTATGTAGTCTTTTGAGACTTGGGGATGTATTCTTATCAATAAGTGGGGAACCATATGACACAATGCACGAAGTTATAGGTATAAAGGAAAATGATAGTTCACTTAAAAGTTATGGGATTAGTTATAGGGAAATTGATTTAGTTGATAATGATTTTGACTATGATAAAATAAAAAATAGTTTGAATGGTATAAAATTAGTTTATATTCAAAGAAGTAGAGGTTACTCTTTAAGAGAAAGTTTATCTATTAATAAGTTAGAAAAAGTTATTAAATTAATTAAAAGTATTAACAAAGATATTATAGTTTTTGTAGATAATTGTTATTGTGAGTTTGTAGAAGATAAAACTCCTATTCAAGTTGGGGCTGATATAACAGTTGGGTCTTTAATAAAGAATTTAGGGGCTGGAATATGTACTCACGGAGCTTATGTTACTGGTAAAAAAGATTTAATTAAATTAGTTAGTGAAAGATTATATTTAGCAGGTGAAGGTAAAGATGTAGGACCTAGTATAGAATCTAATAGAATGTTTTTAATGGGTTTATATATGTCTCCTAGTGTAGTTAATTCTAGTTTAAAAAGTTCTATACTTATTAGTAAAGTAATGGATAAACTTAATTTTAATGTTAGTCCTAAATGGAATCAAGAAAGATGTGATATTGTAGAAATACTTTATTTAGAAAATGAAGAAAATTTAATTAATTTTGCAACTAGTATTCAAGAAAGTGGTCCAGTTAATTCAGGAGTCTTACCTACTCCTGGAGAAATGCCAGGATACTCTGATAAAGTTATAATGGCTAGTCCTTCTTTTACACAAGGTTCTAGTATTGAAATGTCTTGTGATGCACCTCTTAGAAAGCCTTATGCTTTATATATTCAAGGTGGGTTAACATATAGTTATGCAAAACTTGCTCTTATGAATGCAGTAAGCAATTTAAAAACTCGTGAGTAAAAATTCACGAGTTCTTTTTTCTAATTATCACTTATTCACATACTCCACTACCTGTATAAATAACGTAAGGATTATTCGCACTTCCGTCTCCTCTGGATATTAGATTACAAGATAAGAGAGATACTGATGGACGCACAGCATGCAAGCCGCCCGTATGGATGCCGTTCAAGAAGCCAGGGCTGTCAGAACCATTGATGCTCCAAACGAGCGTGTAAGAGTCTTTCCAGCGAACAAGAGAAAGGGAGCCAAATGTTAAACTTCCATAACTACTTTCTCCATTTGCATTAGTATAATACCATACATATGGTGCAGTTAATCTTGTAGAAGAATTTCCTCCTGCATAACTTAACTCATCTATTGACATTAATCCTATTGGATAATTGAGCTTTGCACTTGTATTATTTACGCTGAATGCGTCCCTCATATTTGTACAGTTATATGTTGGTTGTTTATTTGTACCTATTCTTTCCCATGAAGCATAGTCAAAATTACTTGTTGTTGAGTACGTTTGTCCACTTGCAAGATTTCTATCATTACAATATACTGCATCTTTACTTAAATACTTTGTATAAGCAATTAAATTGTTTTTATACCAATTATCTACATATGTTTTTATTGTACTATCATTTGTATTTAGTCTATTGTTTTCTAAAGAACCCGTAGTTCCATATTTATATCCTGCATACATTGGATCATCATATGTTGTATTGAATTCACTCATTCCTATGTAAGCTTTTTCAGTATCTGGACTAGTACCTGCATATAATAATTTGATACTTCCATCAGCGTTTGTTCTTATTATTCTCCAATATATATCTTTTGTTGATGTGCCATTCCATGTTGCTTTTTCTCCTGTTAATGTTCCACCATTTCCTGTGCATATATTATCTGTTACGCCAACCCCTTTCAGATCGCCTAAAGTGCATACATTACTTGATAAGCATTCTTCCTGATTATATGGCTTTCTGATTACCATGGTACCGCTTGATAAATCTGCATAATACACTTCAGAATTATTATAAGTACATGAACTTTCTGTTGTTTTACCAAACTTTACCCAGTTATTCTTTGCATCTCCTGCAAAATAGTATACATCTTTTACTGGATTTGTTCCAATTTGTTCTGTTGCTTTATACAAAGTTCCTTTATTTGTCTCAGTAAATGCTGTAAATGTAGTTCTTGTACCTATTGTAGGATTATCAGCCATTAATTTATCTGTTAACTTCATTGTTGGTTTAGTAAATTCTCTTATATATATTGTTCCACTTAAATTTTGACCCATATCTATACTTTGATCAACATATTCATCATTTATATACTTAATCTCTATAGTATATGTATGTGTTTTTCCTTTATCAATTGATACTTCATAAACTAAAGCTACATCTTCTTTAGTACTAGACTTTGGTAAATAAGAGTAATCTGTCATATTGTATCCACCATCAGTACTAGTTATCTTATATTCTAAGTATTTATATGTTTTAAAAGTATTTACTAAATCTTTTATTATAATATCATACTTATATGTACCATTGGACTCGTTTTTAACTGTAAAAGTTTTACTATTACTCCATCCTGGTGTTATACCATTTCCTTCAATATTACCGTCTGTATCAGTAAATACTATTTTCAAGTCAGCACTTGTTACTAATACATCTTTTCCCTTTCCTATTATTTGTGCTGTAAAGTATGCTAGTGTTACACTTAGTACTACTACTAGTAAACTAGCAACTACTAATATTGTTTGTTTTTTCTGCATAAACATGAACTCCTTTCATTACACAACAAAAAATGGGTAGAATGATTCTATCCATTTTATTTCATGCAAAAAACTATTTACTTTTAAGTTAGTTAGAAGATAATACCCCCCCCATATTGTACTTTATTTTGCACCATGGTTGAAGGCATATAACTTAATTTAATTACATAATTATTAGTCATATAACATATCCTCCTTCTACTCTTAAACTTATACAAGTATACCAAAAAAGAATACTCTTTTCAAGTGGATTTTCAAGATAATTAAATTAATGTTAAATAAAAAATAACTAGTATTAACTAATTATCTTTATTTTCTTTTATATATTGTTTACATAAGTTATCATAATCAATTATTAAGTTATCTAATTCTTCTTTAGTTTTAACTCTTGCCCCACTACTATATTTATGTCCTCCACCATTATAATTACTAGCAAGTTCATTTATAATAGGTCCTCTACTTCTTATGTTAACTTTATATAATTGATTTTTAGTATCATATGTTACAAATAACCATACTACAAATTCTTCTATATTTGAAAAGTCATTTACCATATTTGAAGCACTTGATGCATCAGCATTAAATGAAGACACTATATCATTTTCTAATATAATGTAAGCAAATTTATTTTTAGTTACTTTTAAATTAGAAGCTATATAACCCATAAGTCTTATTTCGCTCATTGGTCTCATATATATATCTTTATAAATATTTTGTATATTAATTTTATATTTCTTTATTACTTCACCAACTTTAAAGAATATTTTATCATCTACTGGATTAAAAAGGAATCTATTTGAATCACTTATTATACCTATTAAAAGTACTCTTGCTATTTCTGGGGTTATTTTTAGCTTAGTATTGTTTACTAAATCAAGAAGTATTTCACAAGTAGAACAAGCATTTACATCAATATATTCTAAACCATTAAATGATTCTACAAATGGATGATGATCTATTTTTATAATACTTTTAAATTTATCAATATTTAAACCATCTATTCTTGACTTATTTGGAACATCTAAAGTTATTACGAGAGATTTATCATAATCAAAATCAAGTGGTTTATCAATATGACCAATGTATTTAAATTTAGAAACACTTGCACCTAAACTATAAACTTTTTTATTTGGAAAGTTTAAAAGAATTATATCTCTTAAGGCTACTTCACTACTTATAGCATCAGGATCTGGTCCAATATGTCTTACTATATATATAAGATCATGCTTCTTTATTTCATTATATATTTTCTTTAAAGTATCTTTATTCATATTTATCTCTTTCTATTTTGTTAAATTATATGTATCTCTTGCTATCATAACTTCTTCATCAGTAGGTATTACATATACAGGCACAGTAGAATCATCACTACTAATTAGTGTAAGTTTTCCTCTTACATTATTTCTTTCATCATCTAATTTAATTCCTAAGCAAGATAGTTTTTCTATTATTTGTTTTCTAGTACTTATACTATTTTCTCCAACACCAGCAGTAAATACAAGTGCATCACATCCACCTAGTTCTACAAAGTATTCTGCTATATATTTAACTATTTTATTAACATACATATTTTGTGCAAGTAAGCATCTTGCATTTCCATTATTTATTCCTTCTTCTATGTCTCTTGAGTCACTACTTACTCCACTTATTCCAAGTAAACCACTTTTCTTATTTAAAGCGTTATCTATTTCACTAATATTCATACCAGTTTTTTTCATAACAAAAGGTATTAAACTAGCATCAATGTCTCCACTTCTAGAACCCATAATTATACCTGCATTTGGTGTGAATCCCATAGAAGTATCAATACATTTACCATTTTTAACTGCTGCTAAAGATCCACCATTTCCTATATGACAAGTAATGATTTTAGTTTCTTCTTTACCTAAAATACTAATCATTTTTTCACTTACATATTTATGACTTGTTCCATGAAAACCATATTTTCTTACGCCATAGTCTTTATACCATTCGTAAGGTACTGGGTATAAAAAGTTTTCTTCTTTCATAGTTTGGTGAAAAGCAGTATCAAATACACCAACTGGTACAGAATTAGGTATAATTTCTTTAAAAGCACGTACACCAACTAAATTTGCTGGGTTATGAAGTGGTGCTAAATCACTTAATTCTTCTACAGTATTAATTACTTCATCAGTAATAATTACACTACTTGCATATTTTTCTCCACCATGAACCATTCTATGTCCAATTGCTTTAATCTCACTTAAATCATTAACTATTTTATTTTCTAATAATTCATTAGTAAGTATTCTAACAGCATCAGTATGATTATTTAAAACAGCCTCTTTCTTAATTTTTTCTCCATTTAATTTGATAGTATAGAAACTATTATCAATTCCTATTCTTTCAAATACTCCACTTATTAATACAGTTTCTTCTGGCATTTCATACATTTGAAATTTTAAACTACTAGAACCTGCATTTACACTTAATATTTTCATAATTCTCTCACTCCTCCATTTAATTATATCAAAAAAAAAGGATAGTTTCTATCCCTTTATTAAAATTTAGTTATTAAAGTATATTTTACTCACTTGTAAAAGTGAATTAATTATTATAAATCATTATACAAAAAAGTGAAATTAATTCCACTCTCTTTTGTACTTGAATTTTTTAGTATATAATTCTTCCATTTCATTATACATACAAGTTTCTTTGAAGTTTTCATCTTCAATATTGTTTTTATAGAAATTCTTTCTAAGACATACTATACATAACTTAATAATTTTATATAATTCTTCTTTAGATATTTTAGATTTAAGAAAACTTCTATATGCTCTTTTGTATTCAGTACTCTCTTTATTTAGTCCAAACTCACAAAACTCTTCAGTATATTTTGGTATATCTTTATATTTAATTTCCGTTTTATTACTTGCAATTACAAATATATCTTTATTATCAATAAGAGTTTGTATTTCTTTTTTTGTATAAGATTTTTCCCTATTAAATAATTTATTAGTTAAAATAATTATATCTACTTTGTTTGGAGTTTCTCCTTCGTCTTTATCTTTACCATAACCTGAACTATAATAATGGTTATATATCATTTTTGTTTTAAGACTAGTCAAGTACTTATAATTTGTATTATTTACTCTGTTATATAAATCTATCATTTCATTTTCAGTTATTACATTTTCATTATTTACTATATCATCATAATATAATTCAGTATGGTACTCATACCCTCCAATAGGACTCCAAAAGTCACATATTGTTTTTTCACACATTTCTTCATCAGTTGTAACACGCACAAATCTATTTAATATTCTAATAAATTCTTCATCTTTAATTGTTTCATAATTATTTAATATATTTTTAATATCTATTAGTAAATTTTTGATAAAACTTTTTATGTCTATATCACTTGTATATAAAGAACTATAATACATTTTTTCTAATTCATCTAATAAATTGTAATTTAATAATTCTTTTTCCATAATTCACTTCCTTGATGAATATTATAAATTATTATAAGTAAAAAAGTCAACTAAGAAGTTTTATTAGTTAAAATAGAGCCAGTTTTAGCACTTATTTGATAAGTATAAGTTTCATTCATATATTTAAATGTAACCTTATATACAAACTTTTTATTTTTTCTTTTCAAATTTATGTTATAGTTATCAAGCATTTCTTTTTTTACTCCTAAGTCTTCTGATATTATAGTTTTAACTTGTTTTCTAGTAATATATTCTAATTTAATATATACTAAAGATATTCCAAATATTAATATAATTGTTAGTATAAATAATATTATTCTTTTTTTAGTTTTATTAAGTATCATAAGTTCCTCCTAGTTATGTTTTACCACATATTTATTTTAGTAGTTAGTAATTTTTTACTAATTTGTATATCTTGTAGTCTTTTTTAGATCACCTACTCTTTCTTTTGTTTCATAACCAAAGTCTACTTTTATATTTTCTTTTTCCATATTCATATATATTTCACCCATTAAAGTATATTCTTTAAAAAGAAAAAAAGTACTAAGTACCTTTTAATTTTTATTTAAGTTTATTATGCTAGAAACTGGTATTGAATAATTATTTTCATCTATTTTAATAAGCATATCATTTAAACAGATTATTCCTCCAGGCATAAGTTTTTTCTTTGTATCTTTTAAATACTCAAATGAAGAAATCATTTCTTTAGTTGGCTTACTTGTTTTTTTAATTTCAAATGGATATATTTCTTCTGCATTAAAGAAAACTAAATCAACTTCATGCTTGTTTTTATCTCTAAAATAACTAATATTAGGATTTATACCTACAGCATTATAACTTTTAATTATTTCACTAATTACATAAGTTTCTAAATAATGTCCATTTGCAGCACTCATTTGTAATGTTCTAGCACTTTCATATCCTGCTAAAAAAGCACATAAGCCTGTATCCATCCAAACTATTTTTGGCATATGATTTACTCTTTTTTCCCTACTTAGGTTATAAGGAGTTAGTAAATAAATTATTCCACTTGTTACTAATATATTTAACCATGATTTAGCAGTATTATCACTTATTCCTACTTCACTACCAATTTTAGTGTAATTAAGTTGTTCACCATTTCTACTTGCAATGGTTATCATGAAATTCTTAAAAGTTTCTAAATTAGATATACTTACAGCATTTTCTACATCTCTTGTTAAATATGTTTCAATATAACTATTAAAAAAATATTCTCTTTTCATTTTATCGTTATTATATAGTTCTGGCATTCCACCTTTAAATATGTATTCATATAAAGTATTTACATCTATTAGTTCACTTTTTACAATTTTTTTCGGATTAAATATTTCTTTAGTTTCAGCCTTTTTATTTATTTCACTATAAGTAAAACTATTTAGTCTTACTATTCCAACTCTACCTGCTAGTGACTCTTGTACATTTTTCATTAGTTTAAATTGTTGACTACCTGTTAGCCAATACATTCCAGGTTTATTTTCATTATCTACTTTTATTTTAATATATGAAAATAAATTGGGTGCATATTGTACTTCATCTATTAGTAAAGGAGCCTTATGTTCTTCTAAGAATAATTTAGGATCTTCTTGAGCCATAGTTCTTAAATTTTCATCATCTAAAGTAACGTAATTCATGTTTTCAGGCATTATACTTTTTAAAAGTGTAGTTTTTCCTACTTGTCTAGGTCCAGTTACAAGTAATACCTTAAATGCTTCAGATACTTCTAATATTGTTTTTTTTGCTTCTCTTTCTATCATTGTTTCACCAACTTTCTATAGATATTATACATCATTTTTGTATCAATTTCAATACTACACTTCGAATTTGGATGACTTTCACTTCGAGTTTAGAAAGCTTTCACTTCGAGTTTGGATGGCTTTCACTTCGAGTTTTATAACAATAAAAAAGTACGTTTAGTACCCTTTTATATATTTTACTTTGTTATTAATGTCACCTTTTAATAGATAACTAGAACTAACTAATATGTCTACTTTTTTTTCTTTTAGTATATCTATATTAGTTTCATTTACTCCACCATCTATACTTATTTTAGTTTTTAAATTATTATCAGTTATATATTTTTTTAGTACATCTATTTTATATAGCACACTGTTCAAAAAAGTTTGCCCACTTTTTCCAGGATGTACACTCATTATAATTATTAAATCCAGATATTTTATTAATGGAAATATATCTTTAGGACTAGTTTCAGGGTTTATAGCAATACCTACTTCTAAACCATTATTTTTTATGTGATTAATTATATCAATATGATTTTTTACTGCTTCATAGTGAAATGTTATGTATTTAGTATTCAACATACTTAGTTCATCTATATATTTTTCTGGATTTTTAACCATTAAATGTATGTCAAGCATTTTTGTTGTTAATTCACTCAGTTTTGTTACTTCACTTACTGTATATGTTTTATTATCTACAAATTTACCATCCATTATATCTACATGAATATAGTCTACTATCGAATTATCAAATATTTTAACTGCTTCTTTTGGTGGAATAGTATTACTTAAGAAACTACCACTTACTTCCATGATTTTCCTCCTTAATTAGTTTGACATAACTATCATATCTACTTTTTAATATTTTACCAGCATTTACTCTTTTAATTACATTACAACCATTTACATTTGTATGATTACATGTGTTATATTTACAATTATAACCAAATTCTTTAAAACCATCACTTATTTCATTCCATTTATAATTTAGTTCTAAACTACTAAATCCTGGGGTGTCTGCGATTAGGCCTTTACATGTTGGTATTAATGTTACAAGTCTAGTTGTATGTTTACCACGACCTAAAGCTTCACTTACTTCTCCTGTTTTTAAGTTTAGATTTTTATCTATTTTATTTAAAAGAGTACTTTTTCCTGCACCTGTTTGTCCACCTAAAGCACTAACAGAGTTTTTAAGTTCTTTTCTTATTTTTCTTATTTCAGTATTTTTGTATACTTTGTAACCTATTTTTTTGTAATATTTTAAAGTACTCATAATACTTTTCTTTTCTTCTTTTGGTATTATATCTAACTTTGTTATTACTATAATTGGCTTTATGTTATTGTTTTCTGATAATACTAAGAACTTATCAAGTAAGTATGTACTAAAGTCTGGCGTTTTAGAACTTACTACTATAAATAATTTATCTATATTAGATATAAGAGGTCTTATTAGAGTATTTTTTCTATCTTGTACACTTTCAATGGTTTTGTTTTCTTCATTAAATAAGACATTATCTCCTACAGTTAGTTTTATATTTTTTAATTTTCCTCTTACAGTACATAGGAAAACTTCTGTACCCTTAAGTACAGAATATAAGTCTTTATTTATGCTTATTATTTTTCCTTCACTATTCTTCATCTGGTAATATTATGTCCTCCACTACATCTGGTGTTTTAGTTATTGTTATTGAAAATTCTCCTGGAGATGTTACAACCGTACCTTTTGATCTACTTTGACTAGTTATTGTGCCTGGTGGTAGCAAACTATTTTCAACATATTTTTTTTCTACTGTTAAGTTATATTTTTTAGCAAATTCATCTACTTGTTCAACTGTATATGTTGTGAAATCCGGATACAATACTTCTTTATCAGGAATAAATAATTTTATTGTATCTCCTTTTTTAATAGTTGTTCCTTTTTCTGGACTAGTTTTTATAACTGTGTTATCTTCATATGTATCTGTTTCTTTAACTTTTTCTTTTTCTATTATTACATTACATAAATCTTTACATTTTGTATCAAGTATTCCTTTTACTTCAAAATAGTTCATTCCTGTATAGTCTTCTAATTGAAAAGTATTTTCTCCACTAGAAATTATTATACATATTGTTTTACCCTCTTTAACCATTGTGCCTGCTTCTGGGCTTGTTTTTATAGCATAGCCTTCTTCAATAGTATCACTTGAATCATATTTATAGTCTTCTTCACCGCAACTTACAGTAAAACCTTGTTTAACAAGTTTATTAGTTGCTTCTACTTTACTAAGTTTACTTACATCTGGTACACTTAGTGTTTTTCCTTTACTTATATGAGGAAGTAAGAATACTATTACTGCGGCTAAAACTATTAGTCCAGTAAATATACTTGCAAAAATTATTAGTATTTTCTTTTCACTTTTTGTTTCTTCTAATTCTTGTTTTTTCATTTTCTCCATACTCTCTTTTTCCTGTTTTTTTATTACCTCTACTGCTTCATCTAGACTTTTTGTTTCTTCTAAATCATTTTCTTTATATTTATATACGAGTTTAGGCTCATTTATTCTACTTTCATCTAACGCTGTTATTATGTCTTGATGCATTTCTCTTGCATCTTTATATCTATTTTGTGGGTTTTTTGCTGTTGCTTTTAATATTATGTTCTCTATACTTTGTGGTAATTCTGGTAATATCTTCCTTATGCTAGGAAGTGGTTCTTTTAAATGTTTTAAAGCAATTTCAACTGCATTATCTCCTTTGTATGGTACTTGACCAGTTAATAGTTCATACATTAAAATTCCCATTGAATATATGTCACTTCTTATAGTAGAACCCTTACCTGCTGCTTGCTCTGGAGGTAAATAATGTACACTACCCATTACTGAATTAGTTTGAGTTAATTGAGTACTATTTAAAGCCATTGCAATACCAAAATCAGTTATTTTTATCATTCCATTATCTAGTATCATTATATTTTGAGGTTTTATATCTCTATGAATTATATATGAGTCATGAGCGTGTGCCATTCCATCTGTTACTTGACTCATTATATCAATTACTTCTGTAATTGTTAGGCTTCCTCTTCTTTTTAATAATTGTTTTAGAGTTTTACCTTCAACATACTCCATAACTATGTAGTACTGACCATCTTCACTATCAAAGTCATAAATTTGTACTATGTTAGGATGATATAAATTACTAGCACTTAAGGCTTCTCTTTGGAAACGTCTTACAAATTTTTCATCTGTTGCCAAATCTCCACGAAGTACTTTAACGGCTACATTTCTATCAAGTATAGTGTCATATGCTAAATATACATTAGCCATTCCACCCTCTCCTAAAGTTCTTATTATAGAATACCTATTGTTTATCTTTGTCCCTTTAATTATCACTAAACTACACCTTCCCTACTTAAATAGGCTATTGAAATATTGTCATTCCCACCTCTTAAGTTACTTTTTAATATCAATTTATCCACTTTTTCTTCTATATCTAGGGTATTATCATTTAATACTCTTTCTATTTGTTCTTTTGTTACCATATTTGTAAGTCCATCACTACATAAGAATATTCCATCAACACTTGTTTCTACATCAAATATATCTGCATCTACATTTTCAGCTGCACCTAGTGCTTTCATAAGCACATTCTTTTGAGGATGATTTTCTGCTTCTTCAGGTCTTAATTCTCCACTTTCAACAAGTACATTTACGAGTGTGTGGTCTTTTGTTACTTTATATAATTTTCCTGACTTGAAAACAAATCCACTAGAATCACCTACGTTTGCAAATATTAGATAATCTTTAGATAGTACTGCACATACTAAAGTTGTACCAAGACCATTTGCATCAACATGTTCTTCTGCATATCTTATTATATTTGTATTTACTTCTTCTATTATTTCTTTTAACCAAGTTATAGCATCAATTTTTGTTCCTAAAGAACTCATGCTTTGAAATCTGCTTCCAATTGTTGTAACAGCCATAGAACTTGCTACTTCTCCTGCCTTATGGCCACCCATTCCATCTGCTACCATAAGTAAATAGTCTCCACTTATGTTCTTAACTATGGTAACAGAATCCTCATTATGACTTCTTACTTTTCCTGGATCTGTTTGATAATGTGTTAACATATAACACCTCTTTCTTACTTAATTATATACAACTAAATTATAACATAAAACTTTTTTTAATGGAATAGTTATGTTATAAATAATATTTTAAATATGTAAATATAATGAAAAAGACTAACTATTAGTTAATCAATTCATTCTTTTAAATATTAAAACCACTTTTTTGATAATTTTTTTGCTCTTTCAGAGTTTTCTAAGTATTCTTTTTCTGTTAATCTACTCTTCCCAGAAAAACAAGTTTCAGTTCTATCAACTCTTGAGTTTTCAATAATTTTATTTAACTCTATGTTATTTTTAATTTTGTCTACACAATTATTAATGTGTTTGCTTTCTTTAAACATTATACCCTCCTTTTTAGAGATTACTATCATGACTTGCCTTTAATTGTCCACAAGCACCTTTTATACCTTTACCCATTTCTCTTCTCATTTGTACATTGATTTTATTTTTGACTAGTTCATCATAAAAAGCATTAATTTTTTCTTTAGAACTTCTTTTAAAATTACTACTTGTACTATTATAAGGTATTAGGTTTACATAAACTAGTTTTCCTTTTAAAAGACTTGCTAGTTCCTTAGCATTTTCTATGCTATCATTTATTCCTTCTAGTAATATATATTCCATTGTTACTTTTCTATTAGTTTTAGAAATATAATAATCTACTGCAGACATTAATTCATCCATTTTATATGCTTTACTAATAGGCATTAGCATCTCTCTAATTGCTTGGTTTGGAGCATGCAAACTTATTGCCAAATTAACTTGAGTATCAAGTTCTGCAAACTCTTTAATTTTTGGTACTATACCACAAGTACTAACTGTGATTCTTCTAGAACCTAAATCAATTCCTTTAGGACAATTTAATATTTTAATAGCCTTTACTAAGTTTGTAAAGTTATCAAATGGCTCGCCTATTCCCATTACAACTATGTTATCTACTTTAATGTTTTCTAGTTTTTCTATAGTTAAAACTTCTAATATAATTTCAGAAGTGGATAGGTTTCTTACTTTTTTTAGTTTACCACTTTCACAGAAAGCGCAAGCCATGTTGCAGCCAATTTGTGTACTTATACATATACTATTTCCATAGTTGTGTTTCATAAGTACCACTTCAATACTAGAGTCTTTTACTTCAAGTAAGTACTTATTTGTATCTATACTTTTTAATTCTTCTAAAACATTTAAGTATTTTAGTTCATAGTTATTATTTAAAAATGCTTTTAGTTCTTTACTAATATTAGTTATTTCATCAAAAGAAGTAACTCTTTTTTTATATATTCCTTCAAAAACTTGAGTAGCATTAAATTTTTTAAAACCATTTTCTACTAAAATACTTTCAAGTTCTTCAAGTGTTAAATCAAATATACTATTCATTTGTAAGCACAGCCTTTATTCTTCTTACACCAGCACTAGATGCTTCTTCTTTAATTATTTTGAAGTGTCCTAATTCGCTTGTGTTTTTAACATGTGGTCCACCACATAATTCTTTAGATACATTTCCTATACTATAAACTGTAACTATATCAGGATATTTTTCTATAAACATGCATTCAGCACCTGAATTAATCGCATCAGACTTACTCATTTCTTCTACAGTTACATCTAACCCTTCTTTAATCCACTCGTTTACTAAGTCTTCAGTTTTCTTTTTTTCTTCATCAGTTAATTTGTGGTCACAAGAGAAATCAAAACGCATTCTCTCATCAGTTATATTACTACCTTTTTGGTGAACATTTTTATCAACTACTACTTTTAATGCAGCATTAAGTAAGTGAGTTGCAGTATGGTATTTTGTTTCTATTTCTGAATTTCCAGCAAGTCCACCTTTAAATTTACCAGCACTTGCAGTTCTAGATAATTCTTGATGTTTTTTAAATCTTTCTTTAAAGCCTAAAGTATCCACTTTGATTTTTGCATCATGTGCTAGTTCTTCTGTTAGTTCAATTGGAAAACCATATGTATCATATAAATGGAATGCTGTTTCAGCGTCTATATCTTTATTACTTACTTTATTAAATTCTCTTAACCCTTTTTCTAGAGTTCTATTAAATTTTTCTTTTTCATTTTTTAGTACTTCTAATACAACACTTTCATTTTCTGTTAGTTCACTATAATACTTTTTATATTTACTAATTATAAGTTTTGCTATTCTTTGTTCCCAGTCACTACTTATATCTATTTCTAGTTTTTTAGCATGACGTATAGCACGTCTTATAAGTCTTCTTAAAATGTAACCTTGGTCAGTATTACTTGGTTTAATACTAGCAGGGTCAGCACTTATAAATACAGCAGTACGAATGTGGTCAGCAATAATTCTCATACTTTCTTCGTTTCCTATGTAAGGTTTTTTAGCTATATCACTAATTAAATCTATTACATCTTTCCATACACTTGAAGTGTAGTTGTCTAACACTCCTTCTAAAACAGCAGTTGCTCTTTCATAACCCATTCCAGTATCAACATTCTTTTTAGGTAGTTCAGTAACATCACCATTTTCATCTTTATAAAATTCCATAAAGACATTATTCCATATTTCTACCCATCTATCATCTTCCGGGTCAAACACCTCAGGTATTTCGTCATTACTTCTAAAATAAAATATTTCTGTATCAGGACCACATGGACCAGAAGTACCAGCTATCCAGAAATTGTCTTCTACAGTCCTTGCAATTCTTTTTTCAGGAATTCCTAAACTAAGCCATTTATTATGACTTACTTCATCAAATGGAATATTTTTGTCCCCTGCGTAAACCGTTACAGCAAGTCTTTCAATAGGTATATTTAATACTTTAGTTAAAAACTCAAAACTATAACTAATACTTTCATTTTTAAAGTAATCTCCTAAACTCCAGTTACCTAACATTTCAAAGAATGTATGATGTGTTGTATCTCCAATCGCGTCTAAATCATTAGTTCTAATGCATTTTTGATAGTCAACTAATCTTGTTCCGTATGGATGTGGTTGTCCCATTAAATAAGGTATTAATGGTTGCATACCAGCAGTGTTAAATAATACACTTGGGTCATTTTCAGGCACTACTGGTGCACTTGGTATTTGCTTATGTCCTTTGCTTACAAAATAATTAATATATAAATCTTTTAAATTCATTTTTCTTCACTCCTTCTTTTATAATTTAATTGCCATTTTATTTCATATAAACCACCTATATAAGATTCTTCACAAACTCTATTTTTTTCTCTTTCTAGTTTCTTTAAACTTTTATCTGGTGTAGGTAAATCTTCTGGCATTGTTTACCTAAATCTTCAATTGCTTTTCTAACTGTTTTTCCCACTTTATAGTGAGTATTTAGGATTTGCATTTTGTACAATTAAGTAGCAGGCATATCTACTTAGCTTATAGTCCAAGATAATTTTAGAAGAAATCCCTGTTTTTACTATTTTGGTGTTTACACCAAAATGGGAATTAACGCTTTTATTGCTTTGAGAACAAGCAATTTGTGCTTTTTCTATAACAACAGAAAAGTATCTCCATTCTTTATATCCTAAAATTCGTTGTAATTCCCTAGATTCCCAATATTCATTTCCTTTTTCATCAATATGTTTAATATCCTCAAATATTTCTGTGAACTACCGGCCATTTTGAAATGGCTCTTCTTTTTATATCTCACTTAACTTACTTTCCAACTCTTCTATCGACCCATCATTATTTATTACATAATCATAGTCATTATAATTATCAAGTGCAGTTTCAGTAATATGTTGTTTTTCTGTTTCAGTCAAAATATTCATATCTTTTCTAGTAATATGTACACTTACTACATTACTAAATACTTTCTTTATATCTTCTATCTCTTCAGGAAATCTTGCATCTCCTATAATTATGACATCAAAGAATTTACTATAAACTTTTATGTCTTCTATTGTTCTATTAATAAAGAATTTATCGTCTATTGTATTTCTTATAATGTCTGTTCCTAAAACTTGTAATAAAGTTCTAGGCTTTGTCTCGTCATTGCCGTCCCAGTCACTTATTCTTTTAGCATACTCTTTTATATAACTTGCATAAAATAAACAAATTACTTTCTTACCAAGACTTTCATACTTCTTTTTTATTATTTCCATAGAAGTATCTTTACCACTTCTAGCTTTACCTGATAGTATTATTATCTTTGCTTCTTCTGTTCTCAATTCCATAAATTCACTCTCCTTAAATAAGTTCTGTATCCATTATATAACACAAACATATTTTTATAAATACTATTTTAACTTTTTTGTATATAAATATTCTTCAATGTGTATTTGATCTTCTAAAACTATCTTTTTTAACTCTTTAAAAAGTGTCATGAATGGAGTATAGAAGTAGTTATATGCTGAACCACTTGTTCTTATTCTAACAGTAGTTCTATTTTTAGGATGAAATAAATCTTGTTTTTCAGTGTTAAGCTTATTAAAACTAATTTTAATTAAGCCCTTATCCTTTATTATTTCAAAAGACGGACCTATATCATGCGGATAATCATCACACTTCCATACTATTTTACCTTCGTTTACCAGATTAGTATAGTAGTCTTGCTTTTTTATGATTTCAAATTTTCTATCATTCATTTTAGAATAATCTTCATAACTAATAAATTTATTATCAAAATGCCCTAAAAACTCACTCATGTAATAATCAAAACTACTTTGGTTAAACACGTCAGCACTAATAATAGTTTCATATAATTTCGAAAACAACTCATAAATTTGATAGTCTTCTTTTGTTATGACAAACTCACTTGTATCTTCTACTACAAAATACAAGTCTAAATTAGGTGCATACTCCATAGTTAGTTTTTTCTTACCATTTATAAGAGTAATATATCCGTAACCATTGTTAAAACTTTTTTCTAACCCCATAAAACCTCCCTTCAAATAAAAAAGATGGCACATAAGGAGTGCAATAAATGCACGGTACCATCCTATTATTTACTTAATTACATATAACGGTGTTATCCGGCCAAGATTAATGGCACTTAAAGAATAGCTTCAGAATAAACTTCTTACTCTTTTCCACCAACCAAGAGTTCTCTATTTAGAATATCTTATCTTACTTATTTCTTTTTTAACATTTTCTTCTTTTGCATATCCAAAGAATTCATATTTTTCATCAAAGAATATATACAAACTTTTTAACATTGCAACAACTGGAGTTGCAATAATCATTCCCATTATACCAAAGAAATGTCCAAAAATCAATAATGATATAACTATTGTAACTGGATGTAAGTCTAGTTTTTTTCCTATTACTATCGGATGTAAGAAGTTGCTTTCAAGTGCTTGTGCAACTATGATAAATATTAAAACTAATAAACCAGTTACTGGACTTTGACTAAATCCTACAAGAATTGCAGGTATTCCACCAATGTAAGGGCCGATATAAGGAATAATGTTAGTGAATGCACAGAAGAATGCAAAGAATACAGGTGCATTAAGTCCAATTAGACTAAATCCTATAATTGAAATTATAAAAAGTATTAGTGTATCAATAAATGTTCCATTAATGAAACTATATACAATTCCACCTAGTTCACTAAATATTCTTTCAGTATCAGCCTTAAACTTCTTAGGTACAATATTTAAAATATGTTTACTAAAGTTATTAAAGTTAAATAATAGATAGAAACCTATTACTACACCTATTGCAAATTTACCTATTCCACTTGCTAAATCTTGTACTATAGTTATAACCTTAGTAGGCATATCTGTACTTATACTCTTTGAAAAATCATTAACATAATTTATAAAATCAGCTTTAACACTAGACATATCTATATTAGTACTATCAGTAATTCTTAAGAATACTTTATCTACTATTTCTTCACCATTTTTAAGTAAGTCAGGTATCATTTTAGCAATATCATTAAGTTGTGTTATTAAACTTGGTATAATTGCTAAACAAAATAAATAAATTGCCACAAAGAATAATAAGAATACTAAGACAGTTGATAAACTTCTTTTCATTCCATGACTTGTTAATTTGTTAACTAGTGGATTTAGAAGCCATGCAATTATAAATCCAATAAAGAAAGGACTTATTACACTTAAAATTGTACCAATTATTGGAAATATATTAAGTGTTCTTAGTAAAAATATTATTCCTCCAATTAATGCTATTACCATTACAAAATAACTTAATTTTAATATTTTATTTCCTGTTGTTATTGCTTCATTTAATTCTTCAATATTTACTTTTTCTTTTTTCATAATGTCACCTTCTTACTTAATTCTATCAAATATTTATTAAAATATAAACAAAAATGTAAAATTGTTTACAAAAAAAGTAAAGCAACCAGTTATTTAGTTGCTTTTCATTAATTGGTTAGCAGTCTTAGTAAGAGTTTTATTTTCTTTTTTCATTAGTTTCATGATATCTTTACTATATTTACTAGCTACTACTCCTACTGTTACACCACCTAACATATACATTAGATTCTTCATGCAATCACCTCATTATTAGGTTTACCATTTTTTTATTTTTTATACGAAAAATGTTTTTAATGAAGTAAGCCTGTTTTCGGAAGTATTTTCTTTAATACTATAGTTTAAACTATCTAATGAACCTACAATAATTAAACTTTTTTTAGCCCTTGTTACTGCCGTATATATTAGTTTATTATATAACATTCTTTTCATACTTTTTGGCAGTACTAGAATAACATTATCATATTCACTACCTTGACTTTTATGAACACTTATTGCATATGCTAAAGAAAACTCTTCAAATTTATTTTTAGTATATGATACAATATTTCCATTATAGTTTATTTCTACAATAGGATTTTTACTATTAATAATTCTAGAGATGTAACCAATGTCTCCATTATATATATTGTTATCAACATCATTTACTAGTTGAATTACTTTATCTTGTTCTCTAAATAATGTATTTCTTATAACTATTTCGTTTTTAGAGTCAGTTTCCTTATTAAATATGTCTTGCATTAAAGCATTTATGCTGTCAATTCCATTTTCACCTTTATACATTGGTACTAATACTTGTAAGTTATCTATATTTAAATCTTTTTCTTTTGCTTTTAAAAGAATTTCAGTTAAATAGTTTCTAATAAGTAAGTCTTGTGTGTTTATAAAATTAAAGTCATTATGTTTTTCAGGAATACTAGTAAACTCGTATCTTTCTTTAATTAGTGTAGAAAGAGAAATTATGTATGAATCTTTTTTAGTTCTATATATTTCAGTTAAATATATTTTAGGTAACTTTTCTACTTCTAATAAGTCTTTTAATATGTTTCCTGGTGCAATACTAGGAAGTTGATTAGCGTCTCCTACTAAGATAAGTTTTATATTAGGTACTAAGCCATCTAGCAAACTATTAAATAAGAAAATATCAACCATACTTACTTCATCTATTATTACTAGTTTTGTTTTTACTGGATTAAATCTGTTAACACTAAATTCTTTTGTTTCCTTATTCCATTTTAGAAATTTATGTATTGTACTTGTTTTTCTAAGTACGCTTTCACTAAGACGCTTTGATGCTCTTCCAGTTGGTGCTAATAAAGTGATATCAGAACTTGTAATACTAGGATTTAATTGTTCATATATATCTACTACTGCTTTAATAATTGTGGTTTTACCTGTACCTGGTCCTCCTGAAATAATGAAAAAATTATTTGTTAAACTATTTATTACTGCATTTTTTTGGTCAGTATTAAACTTTATATCATTAACTTTTTCATAAGTATTTATCATACTTTCTATTTTTTCTTTAGAATTATTGTCTGTTATTTTAGTTAAATAATCTATAGAAGAGGCTACACTAGTTTCAGTTTCATAAATATAATTGAGAGTAATATACTCTTTAACTTTGACTACTTCCATAGTTGTTATTAAATCTTCTAGAGTACTTAGAAATAAGGTTGAAGGAAGTGTATCATTAAAAAACTTTGACATATATAAATATAAAGACTCTTTGTCTACTAAAGTATTACCTGTTTCGTAGCACATATTTTTAATTGAATACTTTATTAAGGCACTTACTCTTATGTTATCAAATTCATTATGAAAACTTGTATATATTTTATCTAATTTTAGGAAATTTATATCATTTTCTAAAGCATATATATTGTTTTCTATTATATCAAAACACCTACTTTTGTATTTGTTTATTATTTTTAATGATTCATCTGTTGTAAAACCAAGTTTATTAAATTCAAGTATTATTTCTTGTTCTTTTTCAAATTCATTCATTTTATTACTTAATTCATTTAGTTTTTTTTCATTCATTCCTTTTATTTTTAAAAGAAGTGGATTTTTAGCTTTTATTTCTTCAATAGTATTTTCTTTAAAAGTGTCAACTATCTTTTTTGCTGTTTTTTCACCTATTCCTTTAAATATTCCACTACTTAGGTAACTTATTAAACCATCAGTGGTTGATGGAACAACATTAGAATATTCTTTAACATTAAATTGAAGTCCAAATCTTGGATGAGTTACTAATGAGCCTTTAAACATATATGTTAATTCACTATTTAGTGATACAAAGTTTCCTGTAAATGTAATTGTTCTACTTACAAATTCTTTTAAGTCTTCACTAGATGATTTCACTCTAAAAAGTCCAACTTTATAACCTGTTGAACTTTCATATAATATTCTTACAACATTTCCTTCTATATAACTATTATTTTCCATGTATTCAATATAACACAAATTAATAAGAAAAGAAAGAGCAGAAAAGAAAAAAAGATTACTTAGTTGGTAACCTTTTCATATTTGTTTAAGATTAGTCTTGCTCTATAAATTTTTTTCATTTCAAATTTTAGCATATTGCATGGCTTCTTCACTTACTTTTTTCACGAAGCAGTTAATCAACTCATGAATAATATAACACATAAAAAAATCAATATTAAAATGAATCAATATTGATTTTAAGATTTTTAATTCCATCATTATATGCTTTTGCTTGAATTAAATTTCTAATAGATTTAGCCACTACTCCTTGCTTACCTATTACACGTGGCATATCACTTTCACTAACTAGGATTTCAAGAATATTATCTTCTTCTGTTTGAAAACGTTTTACTTTAACTAGGTCAGCTTCTTTAGCAATATTTGATACTAGGTATTCAGCAAATTCTTCTATACTCATTATTTGCTCACTTTAGAATCATGAAATTTCTTCATAACTCCAGCTTTACTTAATAGATTCTTAACTGTGTCTGTTGGCATAGCACCATTATTTAACCACTTTAATGCGATTTCTTCATTTATATTAATTTTAGAATCTTCAAGTGGGCTATAAGTACCAACTAATTCGATAAAAGAACCATCTCTTCTATCATGACTATCAGCTGCAACTATTCTATAGAAAGGTCTTTTTTTAGAACCCATTCTTTTTAATCTTAATTTTACCATAATACTTTCCTCCTCTTTGTATGAATATAATACCACTTATTAAAAAAGATGTCAACCTTTTTTGGTTTACATCAAATAATTTTCATTTACTTCATGGTCTACTTTATCATCTATTTCTTCATTTGATATGTCATCTATTATATCAAAGTCTTCATAATTGTTATCCATTATTTGTACTCTTACTTTAGTATCTCCTATTATTTCAATTCCTAAACATTTTTCTATTTCATAATTTATTTTATTATTTGTACTACTTACATCTACTACTGTAGGATTTTTTAAACTAGTTATAATTATTTCTGAATCATTAGTTAATACTTGATCATTATTTAAGTGAGCACTAACAATTTCAGTGTAATTAATTTTTCTTGCATCTACATTGGTTTTAGTATTATTATCAAAACTATACCATATGTTAACATCAAAACTTCCTGTAATTTTCACCTTACCATCTATACTTTCACCTTTCATGGTATGATTAATCACCCAACAGCCAAGCACGGTATCTATTTTATCAGTTGTAAAAAGTTCATATTTGTTTCTAAAAGTTTTTTTCCCTTTTCCAATGACAGCTTTTGTAACTATTTCTTTAAACATAGTTTCCCTCCATTACTAATATATGACATATACCTAGAAAAGTTACTTTACAGGTTTGTGTAAATTAAATAGAAAGGATACTTATTATATGTTAGAATATAAGTGGTGATATAATATGGATTATAAAAATGTAATTGAAAAAGCTTTTAATGATGATTTTGATAAAGTTAATAGTTATAGATATCAGGATATTATAAATTATTTAAATACTGTAAATGATAGTTTTACTCTTGAAACTTATTTTATTAGTATGGATGATGTACTAAATAAATTAAAAAATAAAGACTACTTTGTTGATTTAAATATGTATGCTTCAAATAATACTTTGAAGTGTCCTTTTCCATTTGAAAAAGTTATTAAATTAATTAGAGAAAATTTGAATAGAAGTATAACTAAGTTAAATATTCCTGAAGCTATTATTGAAAATGATATTTCTTGGTTAAAAGAATTTAAGAACTTAAGTGAATTAACAATTAGTAGTATTAATTTTTTAAATAAAGAGAATTTAGATTATATAGTTAATAATACAAGTATTAAAAAGCTCATTTTTGAGGATTATTCTATTTCGATTCCAGAAATTGATGGACTTATTTTAATAGATAATGGGGAAAAGAATATTGGTTATTATAATGGACTAGAATTAGAAAATACTATAACTAAAACGAATAAAAATAGTGTTAGTGTTACAACAAATACATTTGATTTTAAATATATGGATAGTGTATTAAAGTGTAAAAGTGATAATATTAATTTAATAGAAATTAATGGGAATAAAGAAGAATTTAAAATTATGTTTGATGGAAAAGATGTTACTATTGAAGTTTCTTCTAAGAATATGGATATTTCAAAGGATTTTGTAATGTTTTTTAAGAATAAGGGCTATAATGTTAAAGAAGTTATTATTAATATGGAGTTACCTGGTAAAAATATATTAGATAAAGAAAAAATAAAGTATTTAGATTATGACTATGAAGGGTTGGATAAACTTAGTAAAGAAGTTGATTTGAGTGTTAAATTTTCTGTTATTGATGTATCTAGTTATGAAGATTATAGAGGATTAGTTGAAAGCATGAAGTATTATAAAAAAGTTATTACTGATTGTAATTTGTCTCCAGTAGAAAGGTTAACTTTCGCTTATGATTTAGTTAAGTCTTTTTCTTATAAAGAGAGTCCAAATGAGAAGAATGAATCAAGAAATCCTTATAAAATTATTAAAAGTGGTTATATAGTGTGTGCTGGGTATACAGCTATGTTAGAGGAAATTATGTCTAATATTGATGATAAAGTTAGTGTAAGTGATTTTGGTGTTACCTGTTATAATGATGATGGTACTTATGAACACCATAGTCGTGCGATGGCTAGGATAGATGATGATAAATATAATATACATGGACTATATATAATGGATCCTACTTGGGATAGTTATAAGAAAAATGGTAAAGATGTTTTAAAAGAAGACTATAATGCACTTGATTTATATAGATATTTTTTGGTTCCAATTAGTGAATATAACCGAGTATTTCCAAATGATTCTAGTGTTGGTGTTTTTGATTTTAAATATAGAAATTTAAATAATGAGTTAGTTAATAATGAGTTTTTTAATAAAGAGCATAATGATTTTGAGTTTAGTCAAGAAATAACTAAAATATATGGTGAAGATACTAGTAAAGAAGAGATATTAAAAAGTATTAATAGTCCTAAAATTGAATTTAATACTTTAATGGAAATTATTAAAAATACAAGACTTGCTGAAGGTTATAATAATGAACAAGTTAAAGAAGAGATGGAAAAAGTTAAGAGAATTTATGCTAGATTTTATCCTGAAATAGATAGTGTTAATGAAAGTATTAAAAGATAAAAAAAGATACTAATTAGAAGTTAGTACTTTTTTTCTTAGCAACCACTTTCAGTTTCTTCTATTGTGTATGGATTACTTGCAGATGAATTAAAATATTGATAAGATCTAGAGGAATAAGTAATATAAGCACTATTACCATCAGGGCTTACTCCAGTATATAAAAGTCTCACACTTCAATCTTCATTTGTTCTTATTATACGCCAATATATTTCAAGACTTTTCATTTCAGCATATTCATCTTTTATAACACCCAAATATGAATCAGAACAGTTTTCTTCTGTGTTAGAGCCAACAATGTAATATGTTTTATCTTCATCTGTTACTTCACATATTTTACTAGATAAACACTCTTCTTCGTTTACAGGATATTCTGCGTCTTCAGCTCTTCTAACTTTTTGATCATTATACATATATATATTTTCAGTTCCAAACTTTACCCAGTTGTTTATTGGCGTACTTTCTGTATCTTGTCCAGCAAAATAGTATACATCTGTATTTTCTTCTTGTGCTTTATATAATGTGTTTGCTGTATTTTTTGCTGTATTTGTTGTAAATGGTGTACTAAAATCTGTTCTTTCACTTTTTGTTGGATTATCTTCTAGTATTTTGTCATACAAAGTTAGTACTTTTTTCTTTCTTTTCTTTTATAAATATAGTACCACTTAGTTTCTTATTCATGTCTGCACTTTGATCAACATCCTCATTATTCTTATAAATAAATTCTATAGTATAAGTTTGTGTTACTCCTACTTCTATGCTTGCACTACCTAGTATTGTATCAGTTGCAGTTTCACTTTTTGGTACACCTTTATAATCTGTTGTTGATTACCCACCATTATCACTAGTTATTTTATATTGTAAATATCCTTCGGTTATAAAAGTATTTACTAAGTTTTGTATAACTATTTTATACTTGTAAGTAGCATTACTATCATTCTTTATAGCAAACTTCTTTGTTGTACTCCATCCTGGTTCTATATTAGTACCACTTATACTTCCATCTGTATCAGTAAATATTATTTGTAATTTAGCACTTCCTACTGAGATATTCTTTCCCTTTCCTATTATTTGTGCTGTAAAGTATGCTAGTGTTACACTAAGTACTACTACTAGTAAACTAGCTACCACTAATATTGTTTGTTTCTTTTGCATAAACATCACTCCTTTCATACATAACAAAAAATGAGTAGAATGATTCTATCCATTATTATGCACATTAAAAACAAAACTATTTAAGATAGTTAGAAGATAATACCCCCCCCATTTGGTACTTTACTTTGTACCAAAAAGAAAGACATATAACTTGTTTTAAATACGCAATTATTAATCATATTTATTACCTTCCTTCTACCTTAACTAAATTTATTATACAAAAAAGGCTACTCTTTTCAAGTACCCTAGTTTAATTTTTTATGATTTATAACATTCCTTTAAAAATCTTTTTTCATAACAAGTTTTTGTGTATTCTTTTCTTCTAACTCTTCTAAATATTCCTCAAAAGTTGGTAAAGATAATTCTATATCTTTATTAGGATATGTAATATAATTAATATCTCTAAAATAAGTTCTTGTCATTACTTTATATGTATAAGGAGAATCAAACATTAATCTTGATATATCTTTATTCATAATCTTTCCACAGCATTTACAGAAATGATATTCTTTATTATATTTACAACAAATTTCATGTCCGAATAAATCACATATTTTTGATTTTAAATAATTAAGATAATTAACATATTTGTTTAATATTAAATATTCATTATATGTATTTTGTACATACTCTAGTGAAAATTTATTAGTATCTTGATAACCAATTTCTTTTGGTAACTTTCTTTCAAATTGTTTAACTATATAAATACCATCTTTTTCTTCTCTTGTTACTTCATGTCCACAGTAAATACATTTGTAAGTATTACAAAAAGTTTTTTCTTTTTTATAATAAGGCATGTCTGTTTCATAAGAAGAAATTAAGATATATTCATGTTTGTTTGTCATACAATAGTTATCTATTATTTCATTCAATTTGTATTCAAGTTCATTTAATTTTGGAACATATTTATTTAATTCTTTATTTATTTCTGTTATTTTATCATTTCTAACTTTAACAAATAATTCTATTCTTTTTCCATATGTTTTTTTGTGATTTAAAATTGCTTTTAGATATTCACCTGTAATTTTTCTCAAATTATCTTCTTCATCCTTACACTTTTTTATTTCCTCTTCAAATTCTTTTCCAAATAAATTAATTTCCTTTTCCATGTTTTCTCCTTCTTTCATTATTTATTATAGCAGATAAAAATTTAAAATCAAGAATAATCATAACCTTTTACCATTTAGTAATGGTTTTAATTTTCTTTCTTTTATTTCTTCTTGTTTTACTAAAGGTATTTCTTCTTTTTTAATATTTTTAAAAAGAAAAATATATTCTTTTAATTCTTTATCTTCTATGTTATTTATAAGTTTAAATATTTTATTTTCTGTTAAAAAATATAAGTCTTCATATTTAATATATTCTTTATTAATTAAATATCTTGTTATATTAGCAAGTAATTCCATCATATAGTTATCATAATTTGAATGCATTTCAATATTAGTTAAATCGTTTGTTTCTACTACTTTGTTATAAGCAGTTATATTATTAAAACCTATTTCTGGAATACTTTCTTCATTGATATAGAGTTCTGTACTTTTAATAATATTAAGTATATCTTTTTCATTTAACGTTTTAGTCCAGTATGCCCCGTTAAGTATTATTCCATCAAGTCTATCTGCACACATTTTAGGTCTAGGAGAATCTACTATAGTTGAAGATTTAAAATTTACTAGATTATCAAGTGGTATTTTATCTAATTCAAGGTATTCTAACAACTTTTTATCACTTTTTAAAATTAATTCAGTAAATTCTTCTGTTGTTTCTTGATAAATATAATCTTTATTCATATAGTCAATTACATGACTAAATACGGGAGTAGATATATCATGAAATAGTGCTTGTAAGGTACATCTTTTATCTTTTGTTAAGTAGTATACTAGTAAAGATGTTGATAATGAGTGCATGTATCTACTTATATATTCTTTAAAATTATATATGTTAGAAGATGCATAATCCATTCCACAAAAGTATCCTACTTCTTTTAATCTATTTAATGATGATAAAGTTAAATATTTATTTAAAAACTCTGGTATATTTGGGTAACCTAGTAATGTTATATAATAATTATACATAATTCACCTTCTTGATAGTTATGATAACATGTCTACTCTTTTAAGTAAAGAAAAAACAAGTAATACAAATAAAAAAAAGATACTTACTTAAAAGTACCTTTTCATTAGTTAAACAATTGAGAATAACATCAATACTAAGATATTTACTACAGCAATTGTTATAACTACTTTTAATGCCCATTTGAACCAAGTTGAATAGTCTACTTTAGCAAGAGCAAGTCCACCCATTATTGCTCCACAAGTTGGAGTTATTAAGTTTACTAATCCATTAGCACTTACAATAGTCATTGCAGCTACTTCAGTTGAATAACCTAAGTTTGCAGCAAGTGGTCCAGTTATTGGAGTTGAAAGTGTTGCAAGTCCACTACTAGATGGTACTAAGAATGATAACACTATATGTAGTAAGTAGTTAAGTGGAACGTATACTAACTCTGGTAATTTACTTAAATGTTCAGTTGCATTATAAATAATATAATTGTCTAAGTAAGTTTGCTTCATTAATACAGAAGCTCCTCTTGCTACTGCTATTACTAATATAACACCTATCATATCTTTTGTTCCATCAATAAATGTGTCAACAAAATCTTTTTCTTTGTAACCATTAATTAAAGATATTACTATACTCATTAAGAAGAACCAAAGTGCTGACTCGTAGAAGTACCAGTTACCTAAACTTGAACCTGTAAGCCATCCAGTAAATCCATCAAAGAAAGTTATATCAAATTCTCCCCATGGAATAAATCCAATAATCATTATTAAGAAAGTAAGTGCAAAAACACATAGAGTTATTTTTTGTTTTGTAGTTAAAACTTCTTTTTGCTTTGATTTTTCTTCAAATTTACCAAATTCTTTTTCTGCTTCTTCTTGTTCTCTTAAAGAAAGTATTGTTGAACCTTTATCTTTTTTAACTTTGCTCGCATATGCTAAAACAAATAGTGTTGCAATTAAGTAAGCAAGTAACCATAAGATTATACCTATAAATAATACAGTTCCTTGATTATATTCTACACCAGCTGCTCTTAAAGCAGATAATACTGCACCTGTTGCGAATGGGTTAACTGTTGAACCTAAAACACCAGTACCAGCACCTAATAAAACTACTGCTGCACCTACAAGTGGGTCCATTCCTGCGGCAAACATTGTAGCAGCTAGAAGTACGTAGAAGCCAACTGTTTCTTCAAGCATTCCATATGTTGTACCACAAATTGAGAAGATAAACATTAATATTGGTATTAACCATAATTCTTTACCTTTTAATTTTTGTACTAAAACTTTGATACCTGTTTCTAAAGCCTTAGTTTTGTCTATTATTTTAAGGAATCCTCCTAAAATAAGTACGAATATTGCAACGTCTACAGCATTTTCAAATCCTAGAATTGGTGCTAGTAAGATTTGACTTAATTTAGCCCCTACTGTACCACTTCCATTTACTATTTCTTCACCAACGAATTTAGCATCTGGTAGTAAATGTGAAAGAATTCCAAGCGCTACTATGACTATCATTATAATAGTGTATGCTGATAACATGTTTCTATTCTTTTTCTTTGTCATATTATTTTCCTCCTTTTATGACTGTACCATTTTTGTGTTCTAGTGCATCACTTGCACATTCTAGCGATGTAATTATTGCAGTTTTATTTCTGTTTTCTACAAAACTTATACATGCTTCAATTTTAGGTAACATACTTCCAGGAGCAAACTCGTTATCACTTATATATTTTCTTGCTTCTTCTACTGTGATTGTATCTAACTCAGTCATATTTTCTTTATTATAGTTTAAGCATACTTTATCAACAGCAGTTAATATAAGTAACACATCAGCATCTACTTCTTTAGCAAGTAAACTAGCTGACTTATCTTTGTCAATAACAGCATCTACTCCTTTTAGAAGATTATCTTCCATTATAACTGGAACTCCTCCACCTCCAGCACATATAACAATTACATCATCTTCTACTAATTTTTTGATAACTTTATCATTTAGTATTTTTTTAGGTATAGGAGATGGTACTACTCTTCTATATCCACGGCCTGCGTCTTCTTTAAAAATGTAACCTTTTTCACTCTCTATTACACTGGCTTCTTCTTTAGTGTAAAACATTCCAATAGGTTTAGTAGGATTTTTAAAACATCCATCATTTTTATCAACTAAGACCTCTGTTATTAAGGCTACTATAGATTTATCAATGTCTCTTTTGTTTAGTTCATTCATTATTGACTGTTCTATATGGTAACCAATATAACCCTCACTCATACTACCACACTCTGCAAATGGCATTGATGGAGTTCCAACACTTCCATTACTAGCATATTCCATTGCAAGAGAAATTTGCCCAACTTGTGGTCCATTTCCATGTGTAAGTATTACTTTATTACCTTTTTCTATAAGGTCCACTATTACTTTAGAAACACCCTCTAGAATAGATAATTGTTCACTAGGAGTCTTACCAAGAGCATTTCCTCCTAGAGCTATAACTATTTTACTCATTAATATCCCTCATTGTTGCATATACTACTGCTTTTATTGTATGTAGTCTATTTTCTGCTTCATCAAATACTTTTGATTTAGGACTATTAAATACTTCATCAGTTACTTCCATTTCTTTAAGTCCAAATTTTTCATATATTTCTTTTCCAATTGTTGTATTTAAATCATGAAATGATGGTAAGCAGTGTAAGAATATTGCGTTTTCGCTTGCGTTTGACATAACACTCATGTTTACTTGATATGGACTAAGTAATTTAATACGACTAGCCCATACTTCATCAGGTTCTCCCATTGAAACCCATACATCAGTATATATTACGTTTGCACTCTTAGTAGCAATACTTACGTCTTCTTCTAAAGTTATAGTACACCCATTAGTACTAGCAATTTCCTTACAAGTGTTAACTAACTCTTCTTGTGGCCATAATTCACGTGGAGCACATGCTACAAAATTAATCCCCATCTTAGCACATACTACCATAAGTGAATTTGCAACGTTGTTTCTAGCATCTCCCATAAATACTAACTTTAAGCCCTTTAAATAACCAAAGTTTTCTTCAACAGTCATAATATCTGCAAGCATTTGTGTTGGATGAAATTCTGTTGTAAGCCCATTCCATACAGGTACTCCAGCATTTTTAGCTAGTTCTTCTACTATAGTTTGACTATATCCACGATATTCTATTCCATCATACATTCTACCTAATACTTTAGCAGTATCAGCAATACTTTCCTTTTTACCCATTTGACTAGCGTTAGGGTCTAAATAAGTTACTCCCATACCAAGGTCAAGTGCAGCAACTTCAAAAGCACATCTTGTTCTAGTTGAAGTTTTTTCAAATAAAAGTACAATGTTTTTATTTGGTAAATATTTGTGAGATATACCACTTTTCTTTTTATTTTTTAAATCTTTTGATAAATCAAGTAAATATCTTATTTCTTCTGGTGTATAATCAAGTAGTTTCAAAAAATTTCTTCCTGTTAAATTCATTAAATATCCTCCCTAATTAGTGGCATGCTCATACATCTTGGGCCACCTCTTCCACGAGATAATTCAGCACTTGGCATTTCAAGAACCTTAATTCCATGTTCTCTTAATATGTTATTAGTCATATTATTTCTATCATATACAACTACCACACCAGGTGCTATACAAAGAGTGTTTGTTCCATCATTCCATTGTTCTCTTTCACTAGAGATTCTTTCTCCACCAGCACATGGAATAAGTGTGATTTTTCTTCCAAGATATTTTTCTAATATTTCTTCTAAACTACCTTCTACTTTTCTTACATTTAAGTCTTCAAATGTAGTTGGATCGTCCCCTTCAGTTATCTCATAAACTTCTAGAGTATTCATTATTCCTGGATGATATGTAAACTTATCATAGTCTATTTGAGTAAATACTGTGTCTAAATGCATAAATGCACGACTTTCTGGTATTTTGAAAGCTAAAACTGTTTCTATTTCACAAGTAGGCTCTTTAAATAAGTTTTTAGATAGTTCATCAATTGCAGCAGCTTCTGTTCTTTGTGATATACCTACTGCTAAAACTTTATTACTTAAATTAAGTACGTCTCCTCCTTCAATATGATAAGGCATTGTTCTATCATAATATTTTTTTACTTTACCTTTGAAATCAGGATGATATTTGAATATGTAGTCAGCATAAATTGTTTCTCTATTTCTAGTAACTGAATACATTCTATTTAGTATTGCCCCGTTACCACAACTTGCAAATGGGTCTCTTGTAAAGTATAAGTTTGGTATTGGATCAGCTAAAAATTCACTTTCATCGCTTACAAAGTCAACTAAACTTTTTTCTACTTCCCTTTTTACTCTTGGTATTTCTTCTATTTTAATACCACTCATAGTTTTTAAAACTAATTCTTTTTTATCTACAAAACTATGTAAATACTCAAATACAAGATTCTTATATTTTGGAGTAGTTATTCCTGCTTCATAGATAAATTCTTTTATAAATTCACAAAGTATTTCATCACTGATATTAAGTACTTCTGCCATTAAATCTTCTAGATATACTACATCTATACCATTTTCTTTTAAAATACGTGCAAATTCATCATGTTCAGCTTGCGCTACTGGTAGAAATGGGATGTCATCAAATAAAAGTCTTCCTAATGTATCTGGAGTTAAATTAAGTAATTCATTCCCAGGTCTATGTAAAAGAACTTTTTTTAATGGTCCTATTTCACTTTTTACATTAATTCCTTCCATAAATCCACCTTTCTTGTAGTCTCCTACTATATTAAGTATACCAGTAAATGAGTACTTTTTCAACTAAAAAAACATATAAACTAATTTCTTTTATTCTAAAATAATAACACTTAAAAAATAAAGTTAATTATATATGACTAAATTAGTAAAAAAGAAAGATTATTAATTATAAATCTTTCTTCAAATACTAAAAATCAAAACTATACTACTCTATAATAAATTATTATTACTTTTTATTTCATTAACTAAATCTTTAATTGTATATTTAATACTTCTTGTTTGATAATCTAATTCTTTTTTAGCTTTTTCATTTGTAAAATTAGCATTAGCCTTTAATGTATATAATGAATACTTAGTAAATAAAGGTGTCTTTTTCCTAAACTTATAATATATTTCAAATAATGGAGCAATATATTTAACCATATTTATTGAAACAATTCTTTTTATTGGTTTAATACCACCATACTCACATACTAAATCAGCTATTTTTCTAATACTTACATATTCACCTGATAAAATATATCCTTCTCCTTTTTTTCCTTTAATACAAGCATTAATAACACCTCTAGCAACATCCCTTACATCAACAAAATCATATCCACCATCGGTTACTGAAGGAAGTTTTTTATTTAAGATTTTTTTTATTAAAACTGTCATATTAGTATTGGTAAAATCATTTACTCCTAATAGACCTGACGGAAAGACAACACAAGCATTTAAATTATTGTTTTTAACTTCATTAAATACATACCTTGTTGTTTCAGCTTTAGTCTTTGCATATAAACCAACAATTTTATCTGGATCAAAACTTGCATTTTCATCCATTACTTCATTATTAACTTTTTCTTCTATTGCATGTACACTACTAACATATACTAGTTTAGCATTTATTTCTTTAGTTTTTTTAATAATATTTTTAGCACCTTCAACATTAACTTGATATACTCTTTCATTATATTTGCTATCAAGGTATACTATTGAAGCACAATGAATAACATAAACATTCGCTTTTTCTTTAATCTTTTGATCTATATTAAATATATCTTCTAATGTTTCTAGTTTCGTTACATCACCATAAAATTTTTCGCATTTAAGTCCTTTTAGAGCATCTGTTTTATCATTAGGTAGGATCAATGCTCTTATTTCGTTATTGTTATCTTTTTCAAGTAATCTTATAATATTATTTCCAAGAAAGCCATTTGCTCCTGTTATTATATAAATATTTTTCATATTATTCACCTCTATTTCACATTACTAATTATATTCCTTATGAACAATTACTAAAAAATAAGTAAGAGTCTTATCTTCAACAAAGAACATACTCTATCTCATCTACATTTTATCACATTTTATTTATTTTTAACACTAATTTTATTTAATTTTTTTCGTTTTCGGAAAAAATATAACTGAAACATTTTATTAATTAGTTAACAAAAGAAAAAAGGAATCTAATTAACTAAATTCCTTATCTCATAGAAAAACTATTATTTATAGTTAATATACTATACATAAAAAGTATATCTTGATTATTAAACTTTATATAATTATTCAAAATTCTTGAAGAAACATATCTAATATCAATAACAGTAATCTTCTTATAACCCTCTAGTAATAAAGGAATTAAACTACTACCGTAAGAATCACGAAAAACAATTAATTCTTTATTACTATTTGAAGTAGGATTAACAATATCTATAATAGAAGATGCTCCTGATAAATATATATCATATTTATCTAGTGATTTTAGTTTGTCATAATCATATATTTTTGTATATTTTTTAGTTTCATAATTATATACACTACTATTAAGAGTAGATGGGTTAGATATAGTTTTTATAGTATCAATATCTTTTGTTACTGATAGTCTACCAGCATAACTACCTTTAAAAGTAGTAACAGTATTTATAACATTGTTATTAGTTATATCAAAATTCATTTGATTAGCAATAGTATTTGCAACATTAGATAAATCTTCTTGTTTCCAATGAGTATCAGTCTTATAATAATTATTAAGTGTTAATTTATCAAATATATTTATATAATTTAGATTTGTTAAATTATTTTTCATTATATCTTGTAATTTATTATAATCAAGTTTTAAATTACCTTTATTAACAAAATAATTTTTATCAGGTATAATAGTATAATAAATGTTACTATTATTACTTAAATATGTATTTTTTATATAATTAATCTTATTTGTTAAATTATTAATTGAATTAGTATTTAAAGGAAATATTTCTTCAACAATATAATCATCATACATATATAAATTATTATATTCACCTTTAGTAGATAATTCTATATCTATTTTAATTTTTCTAAAAGTATCTCTTTCAATAAACTGATCTGTAACATAGGAATCAAATTTCTTAAAATATGTACCATCAAACAAACTTTTAGTAGTTAATTCTGGCATAGTAGCGAGTTTTCTTCTTTCTGCTATGGAAATGTCAGTATCTTTTTTTATAATATTAATCAAAAACAATGAAATTATAGTAATAAGAAATACTATAGTTACAACTATATCTTTAATTTTATCACTCATGTATAACCTCCTTAAAATCTAAAATATAAAAATGGATTATATGAATTATCTATCAAATAAGAAGTAACAACAAATAATATCACAACTATTAAAATTGGTTCTAAAATATTAATTATGTTATTTAAATATTTATTTTTTCTTAATTTATCTATTAATATTTTAATTAATGGTGTAGAACCGAGTAAAGCAATAATTAATACTAGTGAATAACTCTTTAAATAATGAAGTGTATAATTATTAATAAAAACTTCTCCATTCATACCAAATAACCCTTTAATACTAGTTAAAGCCACTTGCATATTGTCAGAATTAAATATAATAAATAATATCATGACAATAAATAACACATATATTCTTCTTATAAAAGAAGGTAATTTTTCCATAAACTTATTAAGCCATAATTTTTCTATTATAAGAATAATTCCAAACAATAATCCCCATATTAAAAAAGTCCAATTAGCTCCATGCCATATTCCGGTTAACAACCATACTATTAAAATATTTCTTATTTGTTTATATATACCATTTCTATTACCTCCAAGTGGAATATAAACATAATCCTTAAACCATGTACTAAGAGAGATGTGCCATCTTCGCCAAAACTCAGTTATACTTTTTGATATATATGGATAATTAAAGTTTTCAGGAAAATTAAATCCAAATATTCTTCCAAGACCAATAGCCATATCACTATAAGCAGAAAAATCAAAATACAACTCTAGCATATAACTTATACCAAATATCCAATAAAATATTACAGTTGTTTCATTTAGAGCAAAAGCTTTAGTACAAAGTTCTCCCAAAGCATTTGCTATTAATACTTTTTTAGCAAGACCAATAGAAAATCTTCTAATACCATATGCAAAATTATTAAAACTATGAACCCTATCATCTAATTCTTTTTCTACTGTTTGATATCTAACAATAGGTCCTGCTACTAACTGTGGAAATAAGGATACATAAGTTGCTAATTTTATAATACTCTTTTGAACTTTAACTTTACCATTATATACATCAATAACATAACTTATAATTTGAAATGTATAAAATGATATTCCTATTGGTAATGCAATATTCAATAATTTAATATTAGCATTAAATATATCATTAATTGTTTGTATAATAAAATCAGTATATTTAAATATTATTAATAAAAATATATGTATAAATAAAGTTGTTATTAATATATTTTTACTTTGATTTTTATATTTATCAATTAAAATAGCCCCTATATAAGCAATAATAATTTCTATAATCATTAAAAAAACATATTTAGGTTCTCCGTAAAAATAAAATACTAAAGAAGCAATTAATAAAATAATATTTTTATACTTTTTAGGTGTTAAAAAATATATAAGAATTAACACTGGTAAAAAATAATATAAAAAACTAATACTAGTAAATAACATTTTATCCTCCTTTTAAAAAGGCACCTTAAAGGTGCTTCGTTATTCTGCTGCTGGCATTTCTGGTGGAAGTTCTATATTTTCTTCATCATTTGATTTTTCTAATTCTTTTCCAATATTATTATTTACATATTTCTTAAAATCATTATATATAGTTTCAGCAATATCTTTATCAGCCATTACAGAGAATATTAAATTACCACTATTTGTGATATATAGTTGTTCTGCAGAAACACAAATCCAACGTCTCATATCAATATTATCTAGCATTTCTTGTTTAATTTTTTCTACATCTACATTATCTTTAACTTTAACAATAGCCACTGAATAAGCTTGTGAGGTCATCACTGGTACTGATACAGTAATTGATTCAATTCCATCATTTGTTGTTAAACCAGTATAGCTAGTAACTTCATCAATATTCTTCACATTTATTTTCATAGTTTCAAGTTCAGGTAAAATATCTTTATTATCTTTATTTATGGTATTAATTAAGGTTTTTATATCTTTCGTTGTATTAAAACTACCTTTGTCACCACTACCTGACACTACTATAAATGTTATAAATGCTATAATTGCTAATAATACCAATCCTATAATTAAAAAATTTTGTTTTTTCATAACTCTCCTCTCTATATTTAAATTATATCATACTTTTACAGAAATCAATAAAAAAATTAATGCTTTTTACAAAGATTAAATTATAATTATATTATTAATTACTTTGTATCAATTAATAATTCTCTTGGACTCTTCTTTAAACTACTATATGAAGATATTAATAACGATATTATAAGAACTAAAGACATAAATAAAACTACATATATCATTAATTTTGGAGATATATTAATTTCTAAACTTGTTAGTGTTTTATTAAATCCATCTACTTCAGCTCCACCTCCAAGTTGACTAGAGGCTCCTTGTTTAGCAATTTGTTTTGCTATAGTACCAGTGACTTTACTTAATATGTTATTTCCAATCATACTTGCTGTATAAACAGCTAGAAAGTATGATCCTATAAATGCAGGGATAGATATAAATACTAGTTCAATAACAAATTGTCCGAATATTTTAGCTTTTGAAATTCCTAATGAAAGTAAAATTGCAATTTCTTTTTTTCTAGCATTCATCCATAAAAACAATAGTAATGAAACTGTAACACCAGCAAATAATAAAGATCCTGCAAATAATTTGTTAGCTATTTTATATATACCTGATATTGATTGTTGTAGTGCTGGGTAATTATTTGAACTTTTAATCAAATTATATTGTTTCCAATCTATATCAAGTTTTTCAATATTTTTAATAACCTTATCTAAATTTTTGTTCCCTTTAATTTAACAAAATTTTCTTTCGATATCGGTAAAATATCTATTGTTTTCAGAAAATGAATAATCTACCTATAATTGTAAATCGATAAAAGACAGATGTAATTTATAAAAAAATTATTATAAAAAAAGTACTTCTTTAAAGTACCTTATTTACTTTTTATGACTTTTTAAAAAATCTTTTATTCGTTTATTTTTAGTTATCTTCATTTCTTCTTTTGTTCCATCAAAAATTATATTACCATCATCTAAAAATATTACATGATTAGATACCTCAGTAATAAACCTCATTTCATGACTTACTATTATTAGAGTCATTCCAGAACTTGCTAACTTTTTAATTAAATCAAATACTTCACTAACCATTTCAGGATCTAATGCACTAGTTGGTTCATCAAAAAGCATTATTTTCGGTTTCATTATTAAACTTCTTATTATTGCTACCCTTTGTTTTTGTCCACCACTTAAGTTATCTGGGTATTCATCTTTTTTATCAAGTAAACCAATACTCTCTAATAACTTAAGTGCTTCTTTGTTAGCACTTTCTTTGGACATAAGTTTTAATGTAGTTGGTGCAAGAGTAAGATTTTCTAAAACAGTTAAATGAGGAAATAAATTAAAGTTTTGAAAAACCATACCCATTTTTTCTCTTACGTGACTAACATTTATATTCTTTTTAGTTATATCTACTCTTTGAAACTTAATACTACCAGTATCTGCTTTTTCTAATAAATTTAAGCATCTTAAAAGTGTACTTTTCCCACATCCACTTGGTCCTACTACAACTAATACTTCTCCTTTATCTACTTTGAAACTAATACCTTTCAATACTTTTAAACTTCCAAAACTTTTAGTAAGATCTTTAACTTCTAACATTATTAAGTCTCCTTTCCATTACATTAACCATCTTAGATAAACTAAGTGTTAATATTAGATAAACAAGCGCTACTATGATTAATGGGAAGAAGTAATCATATGTCCTAGATGCTATTATGTCTCCTGACTTGGTTAACTCAATTATACCAATATATGCTCCTACTGATGTTTCTTTTAATAATGTTATAAACTCGTTTCCTAGTGATGGTAAAATATTTTTAAAAGCCTCTGGAAGTACAATTAATTTCATTACCTGTTTATATTTAAGTCCTAAACTAAGTCCCGCTTCCATTTGACCTTTATCTATACTTTTTATTCCACTTCTTATTATTTCACTTACATAAGCACCAGAATTTATTCCAAATGCTATTATTCCTACTAATATTATATTTATATTAACACTTTTAAATATTACATAATATATTATCATAAGTTGTAATATTACTGGAGTGCCTCTTATTATTTCTACATACATTTTACTAATAAAATTTAATATTTTATGTTTTTTATTTACTTCATAATCATTTCTTATTATAGAAACTATTAACCCTAATATAATACCTATAATAACCGCAAAAAAGGCCATTACTATTGTATTTAATAAGCCACTCAAGATATATTTATATCTATCATCTAATATTAAAGTTTTATATATCATTTCTTTCATAACACACCTACTTTGTATGATTTATAATATATTCATCTATTTTTCCACTACTTTTTAATTCTTCTAAACACTTATTAATACTACTTAATAATTCTTCATTACCTTTTTTAACTATCATCCCATACTCATCATGTGTTAATTCTTCATCTAATATAATTAAACCCTTATTAACTTTTATTATTTCTTTAGCAGGTAATAAATCCATAACAATAGCATCTACTTTATCACTTTTTAAGTCTTCTACTAAAGTTAAATATTTCTTTTGTCTAGTAATAGTACTATTTTTATAATTCTTAGTTAAATAAGTATCTGCTATACTACCTAGTTGTACACCCAATTTCTTGTTATTTATGTCATTTGGTCCTTTTATACTGCTACTACTTTTTACAATAATAACTTGCTTACTTGTAGAATAATTTATACTAAAATCTACTTCTTGACTTCTTTCAGGAGTATAACTTATTCCTGCTGCTCCAAAGTCTGCTTTCCCAGATTTTACTTCATTTATAATAGAATCAAAACTCACATCTTTTATTACAAGTTTTTTATTTAATGATGAAGCAATATATTTAGCAATGTCCACGTCTACTCCAACAATTTCTCCACCCTCATAATATTCATAAGGAGCAAATCCTGCTTCTGTGACCATTACTAATTCATTTGTATTTTTTGTACATCCAGTTATTATAAATAGAGATATTAATAATATTATTATTTTTTTCATTTTGTACCTACTTTCTAAAATAAATATATCATAAAAATAAATACAAATCAATCAATTAAATATAACTTTACAAAAAAGATCACCTTATTTTAGGTAATCTTTTTTCTATTATTTAATTATATTTTTAGTTTTAATGTTACTTCTTTATCTATATTTAATTGTCTATATTTTACTCCACACATGTCAAATAGTTGTTTAGACGCAATTGTTTCTTCAGTATTAGCATATTTATCTGATAAATATATTACTTCTTTTATACCTGACTGAATTATTTCTTTAGCACATTCATTACATGGGAATAAGTCTACATATATTTTTGCATTTTGAAAGTCTGTTCTATTACCTAAATAGTTTAGTATTGCATTTCTTTCAGCATGTACTACAAATAGATACTTAGTTTCTAGTTTGGGTCCAATTCTTTTCCATGGGAACCTTATATCATCATAGTTATTTGGACTTCCATTATATCCAATTGAAAGTATTCTGTTATCTTTACTTACTACTACTGCACCCACTTGCGTATTTGGGTCTTTACTTCTCATAGATGTTAGTTTTGCAACAGACATAAAGTATTCATCCCATGACAAGTTATCAGTTCTTTGACTTTCATATATTTGATGTATGTTTTTCCATTTATTAAATTCTTCTAAGTCAGAAAGAGTTTCTATTTCTTCATGATAATAATGACGAGTAAATTCTCCACATGAAGCACCTATTTCTTTACCAGGTGGGGTGTAGGTTTTTACTTTGATATTATGGCTACTTAATTCTTCACACCATTTATTTTCTTCTAGACTTATTTTCATTTCTTCTTTTGGATTAAATCTAATAAATTTAATAGTAATATTTTTATCAGTTAGTAGATTAACTAATTCATTTAATTCTGTAGAAGTATCATTTATTCCCTTAATTAATGTATAATGTATTTCCACTAAGTCATTACTTTTATGATGTAATTTATGTTTATTCATAATAGCTTCGTTTTTACTTATTATATCACTATAGTTTTTTAGTAAGTCTAATGCTTCGGAAACAGTTACTTTTGTAAATGGTATTAAAGCCTTTCTTTTTTCATCTATTGGTGAATGCAGACTAAAATGTATTTTTAAAGGCATGTTGTTGGTGTTTACAAATTCAGTTAACCCTCTTAATTCCTCATTTGGCATCATTGTACTTAATGCATAGGCAACACTTTCATAACCCAAGTTTTCTTTTATTAAACTTTCATATTTATAAACTTTTTTTATTAAATCTATATTTAAAAGAGGTTCTCCTACTCCCATAAAACTAATTAATAATCTTTTTTTATTAGTTCTTTTAGTATTAGTTTCTTGAACTCTTAAACTATACATTAGGCTCTCTAAAAAGTTTTCTATAGTTATTCCAACCATTTTTTTATTAAGTTTGTTATTAGTTAAATGACACATTTTACATCCTAAGTTACAGAAGTGATGCGTTGGAACACATATTACATCTTCATATTCTTTATTTTGTAAAAGAGTCATTTCTATTATTTCATTGTTTTCAGTTTTGAAAACACTTTTTATACTATCATCATTAAAATCTTTAAATACTCCTATATTTTTAACCATAAAACCCTCCTGTTTTTTAATTGTTTATTTTACTTTCCATAATGCTAATTATTTTATCTCTACCTACTTTTGTTATTTTACTAAAGTATATTATTTCATCACCCATTGCAACATCTATTGTGTTTTCAATTATTTTGTTTTGCTTATCTTTTAGAGATTTTTTTACTTTATCATATTTAGTACATACCACTGTTACTGGTAGGTTATAATATTTTAGAAAGTCATACATGATAAGATCGTTCTCTGTTGGTTTATGTCTATAGTCAATAAGCAAGAAAACATGTTTTAAGTTTGGTCTATTCATTATATATTCTTCAATCATAAGACCAAATTTTTCTTGTTTAGCATTTGATACTGCAGCATAACCATAACCTGGTACGTCTACTATATAACACATATCATCTATATTATAAAAATTAAGTGTTTGTGTTTTTCCTGGTTTAGCACTTGTTCTTGCCAAGCTTTTTCTATTAACTAGTGTATTTATAAAACTACTTTTTCCAACATTACTTCTACCTACAATTAAAAATTCTGGTAAGTTATCAGTTGGATATTGAGTAGTTCTAACTGCTACACTAGAAAGTTCTACTTTTTGAAAATTCATAAAATCTTCTCCTTCATTAATATTATACTAAAAACAAGTGGTTTTAGCAACCACTTGATGTTTCTAATATTGTATAAGGGTTATTTGCTGAGCCATTTCCTGTACTATATTTGATACAAGATTTGAGAGAAATGACAGGGCGCACACCGTCAGAGCTGTAGACGGCGTTGTAGGTCAAGCGGCCAGGGTAGGACGAATCAAGCATGCGAAACACGCTAGCATAGATGCCATTGGCTGTCCAAGTGCTAGGAGACAACAACCACCACAAGGTGGAGCCTGTAGAACTACCGTTTGAACTATTATAATAATACCATGTTGGTGCATTTATACCATATACTCCACCTGCAAACCTTACTTCGTCTGCTGTCATTAATGCTATTGGATATGTTAGTTTCCCATTTCCAGTACTTGTGTCTACTGTGAATTTGTCTTCTGTTGCTGCACAGTCATAACTTGGTGTTTTATTTGTATTTAATCTTGTGTATGCTCCAAAGTTTGTATTATCTGATGTACTTCTATCGTTACAATATACTGCTGTTGTACTTAGGTATTTACCATAATTTGTATTTAAATTATCTTTATACCAGTTATCTATTGTTGTTTTTATTGTACTGTCAGTTGTATTTTCTCTTGCGTTAGGTATACTTCCTAAACTTCCATACATATAACTTACATATGCTGTATCAGCATAACTACTATTAAATGCTGATGTTCCTATATATGCGTCTGTTGCTGTAGTACTTGTACCGTGGTAAAGAAGTCTTACACTTCCATCTGAGTTTGTTCTTATTATTCTCCAGTATAAGTCTTGATTATTTGCATTCTTTCCAAACTTTACCCAGTTATCTGTTGCATTCCCTGCAAAATAATATACTGTTTTACTGTCTTCTACTCCTGTATATAATGTTTTT
>JABLTQ010114594.1_pt1 | contig 92321 bp, 89 predicted proteins | sample 7160101 | NCBI WGS metagenome assembly JABLTQ01 (sample SAMN14651228, study PRJNA627086) | human gut metagenome | isolation source: feces | host: Homo sapiens | reverse complement strand
TGGAATGTTCCAGCCAGTGAATTTCCACATTATGCTTATGGACAAGAAAGTCAGCACAGAAATGGGAACACAATAATAGTTGGTGATTATTATCATATCAAAAGTACCGTCACTTATGATTACTATGGTATGGACGGTACCTATCTAGGACAACAATCAACCACGGGGCTTTATAACAAGCCTTATTCGGTCAATGTGCCTTATCGATTTGGCAATTACTATATCGAAGGAAGCACGACACGGTCAGGACTTTATCCGAAAACTGATGAAACGCTAAACGTTTACTACAAATATATTCCACCGATTGTTTATTACAACACGAGCAATCCCTATGCGACGACTTATTATGCCAATGGCTATGAGTATGTGCCGAATTACATTGCGCCAGTTGTTTATTATGCACCAACTTATGGCTATTACGGTGGAGGTACTTCTTACTCTGGTGATTATGGTTATTCATCAGGAGGAGTATATAGTAATTCTAACGGAACTTACTATCCAAATTATGTACCACAATCTGCTTATTATTCTAAAGAAGCTCAACTTGTGGCGGAGGAAAGAGGATATGGCGGAGAACTTCCAGGCGGAGGAGATAGTGACAATTGGCTAGAAGGTGAGCTAGGGAGCCAATCAATCGGGATTAGCGGAGCTATCGGCTGGGCTAAATATGGTCCAGAATTAGCAGGAGCCTCTGATTTCGCCGGAGGTATCGGAGGAGGATTTTTAACCGCAGGAGTTGAACTAGCGACTGGGCATGATGCGAATGATGCTATGGCGAAAGGTTTTGCCAATGCGGGAATCACTTTGGCCGTTGGCACATTAGTTACTGGTGCAATTGCTGTGGCTGCGCCTGTAGCTGTAGCTGTTGGAGTAGGACTTGCAGTTTCCGCTGCTCTATCTTTTGGTTATGATTGGTTATATGACCATAGAAAGAGAAGAGGGTGAAATCCAATGTACTCTGATAAAGTTATAGTGGATATCGGTGGGAATGCTGATGATAGATATGGATATTCTTATAGAAGTAAGGAAATATTTATAAAAAGCAATAAAAAAATGACAGGCATGAGTATAATACCCGTTCTGATAATATCAGGAGCATTTCCGGCATCTGCGATGAATTTTGTAGAAAATCATTCTCTTGAAATTTCTCCTGTAGAATGGTTAGTTTTGACAACAGTTGCCTGTTTGCTTTTATCTTTTGTAGTAGCGATAATTTTATTATTTCTTTCGGAAAACTTTTTTAATTACAGAAACTTTGAAAAATTAGAAGATAGTAAAAAGGTAGAAAAACTTTATCAAATGCAGGACAGTAAAACAGGGGAAATCATTCTGATAGTTTTTGCTATGATTTGTGGAAGTGTGGGGATAACGTTAGCCGGTCTTTACATCGACTCAGGTGATGTAGGAATTTGGTTAATCTATATTACTGATTTAATTCTTGTGAATTTACTTGTGTATATCTACTGGATTTACATCAGGAGGGCAAGAAAATTTAGAACTTTAGCTCTCATGGAATTAAAAAAAGAACAGGAAATTGAAAAATGAAAGAAGAGATTGACGAAAATAAAGAAAAAGAAGTGATTCAAAAAGCTTATAAATACAATGGTTTGTTAGGAATCTGGATTATCGCTGTATTCATCAGTTTTTTACTACAAGTTGCAAAAATAATAACAGACTCATATCTAGTTTGGGGATTTGGTTTACTTATCCTGATTTATGCTATCGCTCTTCATGTTCAGAATCATAAATTAAGAATAAAAAGTATTGCTTCAATTTTAGTATATAGTCTCAATGTTTTGAGCGTGATTGGTGCTGTCTTGATCATTTTAGCCAATCAGGCACATAATCTTTTAGAGTTAGAGATAGGATTATTAGTAGGATTCGTGACAGTTATTTTGCAAGTTCTAGCCCTTGTATCTGCACTATTGGCAACAAGAAAATTACGAAAGCTCTATCCTGATGTTGTTGGCAATAGAAGAAAGAATATAAAATAATTTTTTTAACTAAATAATAATATAAAAAAATAGAAGAGCATAGGCTCTTCTATTTTTTATCATACCTCAATCCCATCGCGTTGATTGATACAATCACGGTTGAGATTGACATCAGGACTGCTGCAATGAGAGGGTCAATATAAATCCCTGTAAATGGATAAAGAATACCCGCTGCAACAGGAATAGCAATAATGTTATAGCCTGCTCCAAACCAGAGGTTTTGTTTCATTTTTCTAAGCATGCGTTTGGAGATATTAATCATATCCAAGACGTCACTTGGATTGGAGTTAACTAGGACGACATCAGCGGTACTGATAGCAACCGAAGTTCCTGCTCCAATCGCAAAACCAATTGTAGCAGTTGCAAGAGCTGGGGAATCATTGACACCATCACCAATGAAAAGCACGCCGGCTTTCTTTTGGTACTCTTTCACAATTTCTGCTTTATCTTCAGGTTTTAATTCCGCTCTAAATTCGGGAATATTTAGTGCACTAGCAATTTTTTGAGCAGTTTCTTTATTATCACCCGTGAGCATAACAGGGGTAATTCCTTGGGCTAATAAACCATTAATAAAGGCTTTCGCGTCTGCTTTAGGAGAATCTCCTAAGGCAATAAATCCTAAAACATCTTGTTGTTCATTGATTAGGAAAGATACAGTTAAACCTAAATCTAAATATTGAGCAATCTTTTTTTCATCATAAGAAAGTTGATTTTCACGAAGATATTTATAGTTAACAATTTGATAAAAGTTTTGATTAACTTGCCCTTTAATCCCAACTCCTGGAATATTTTCAACCGCTTCAACTTTTAGATTTTCAAGAGGTTTAGCAGCTGAAACGATTGATTGAGCAATCGGGTGGGTGGAACTTCCTTCAAGTGCTGCCATGATTTGGAGAATGTCTGTTTCATCAGTAAAATCAATAACATTACGAACAATAAACTTACCGTCAGTTAATGTTCCCGTTTTATCCATTAAGGCATATTTAATTGTATTTATTTTTTCTAGAGAAGTTCTGTTTTGAATTAATAAACCATTTTTAGCAGAAATACTGGTTAGGCGAGAAACAACAAGTGGAACCGCAAGACCTAAAGCGTGTGGACATGCAATTACAAAAACAGAAACCGCAAGAAGTAGAGCAAAACTAAAGTTAGAACTAATTGTCCAAAAAACTAATGAGAAGATACCAACAATAAGTGCGGCATAGAAAAGGTAACCAGCCACTCTATCTGCCATATTTTCCAAATTAGATTTTTGAGCTTGGGCTTTCTTGACTAATTCGGCCACTTGATTGAGAAATGAATCTTTTCCAAGGGTTGTGACTTTCATCTCAAATGGTTGGTTTTGATTGAGGGAACCACCATAAACAAGATCATTTGTTTTTTTATTGACTGCTCGGCTTTCACCAGTAATCATTGACTCATCAACGAGCGCTTGACTTAATATAAGGCCATCTGCAGGTATTTTCTCATTTTCTTTCACTAAAAGTAAATCGCCAACTTTTAGTTCTGAAAGCTCCACATCCTTCCCACTTTTTAAGTGAGCTTTTTTGGGAACAAGGCTTGCTAAATCTTTCAATGCATCGCCAGCACCCATGATTGCTTTCATCTCAATCAGGTGACCAATCAACATAATGACAATTAATGTTGCCAGTTCAAACCAGAAGTTCATGCCCATATGTCCGTTAAGACTCATGATTGTGGCATAAACAGAATAAGCATAGGCAACGGTAATTCCCATTGTAATCAGCATCATCATGGCTGGCTTACGGCTTTTTAATTCACCTTTTGCTCCGCTAAAAAAAGGAGTCCCAGAGTAAAAGAAGATAATTGTACCAAGGATAAGTTGCAAAATTTCACTTCCGGGGAATTTAAGGATAGTAAAGCCAGCGATTGGTGAAATGAGTAGTAGCGGAATCATAAGAATGATAGCCACTTTGAGCTTTTTACTCATATCACCCATATGCATCATGTGTCCTCCATGATTCATCATATCCATATTGTCCATATCATGCATATTATCCATATTGTGCATGTTGTGCATCTCATGGTTTTCGTGCTCCATATCCATTATTTCATGATTATGATGACGCTCAGACATCATTTCATCGTGATTAGACGAATGAGTTTTATTTGACATATTTTCCTCCTAAATGAATGCTTTGAAATTTCTATCTATATATAGTTTACAATTGTAAACTATCAAAGTCAAGGAAAAAAGCTGTATTCTATAAATATTACAAAATAATAACTAAAAGGTTTCTTTTGTTACTTAAATGTGATATTATAATATATATTCATAGCGATACCAATAAAAAAGTATCGGCAAGGAGAGAATAAATGAAAAAAATACGGCCAGAAGTGACTACTGTTACCTCCAAGTCTCATTTTCGAACTTGGAAATCAGGGAAAAGTTGGTTATTTGCTACTTCAGCATTAGCTATAATTATCGTTTCCGGAACGATTACTGACCAAAATGTAAAAGCGGACACAGCAATTGATAGTAGTCAGCAAATTAGTGGTATTACTGAGGTAACAAGTTATTCAGCACTAGCTTCATCGACAAATAGTGATGTAGCTGCTAGTCAAAATCAAGTTGCTTACGAACAAGCTAGTGACCAAAGTTCTAATAAATCACTGGCTAACACAGTAGAAACTGATACTGAGGGAATAACTTCAAATGTGTCAGATAGTAGCAACTCAATTAATGAAAGCCAAAATACGACAAGTACGGTGGTTATTCAAACTCCTACAAACAATATCGTATCGCTTGCAGATTCAAGCTCATCAAATGATAATGGCAGCAATTCTATATTAAGTTCTTCTAATGCTGCAGACAGTGTTGATTCGGCAGTTGGGTCTCAAAGTTCAACAAGTTCATCAGGAGTTTTGAGTGAAAGTTCAGCAATTGATAGTGGTATTGCATCAGTTTCTCAAAGTTCGGAAATGAATCTTGTGGGAAATAGTAGTGCTAGTGCTTCGAGTGCTGCTGTCGCTTCTTTTACAGCTATTCTAGCGACTAATCCGTCCATGGTGCCAATGCTTACTCAGGCACTAGCTGCAGCAGCGCCTGCTACAACAAGTGGTTCAGCTATTCTTAACACAACACTTGGAGATCTTGTAAATCAAGCAATTTCGACAGTGGGAATTAGTGGTTTAGCAAATATTTTTAGCACTCTTGGAACTTTTAATATTCCAGGAATGACTACAGCCGCGGCAGCTCTTAATGGTGTTGAACAAATCGTCAATATTGTTGGAAATATTCAGGAAGCAGCTGCTAATCCTGGAGCCTTTCTATTAAATGAAATAAAATCTGCAGGTTTAGATGTTAGCCAAATTCCATTAGTTGGAGGGCAAATTGCGGCGGCATTTAATGCTATCCCATCAATGAGCCCTGCTGCTATGCTTACTTTTCTTGAAAATCCAACAATTCCAGGACTTTCAAGTATTCCGGGGGCAAGTCTAGTACTAAGCCCAGTACTTAGCGCAATAAGTACTGTAACAAGTGGGATTGTTAATCAACTTAATACGACAACTTCCAATGCCTTGGGTGGTGTTAATTTTGATTTAGACACACTTGTCTCTCTTCAAGGAAATGATCTTGTCAACTACTTGGCTGGTTTAGTAGTTAATTCAGCGATTAATCGAGTAGGTCAAATTGCTTGGAGTCAATTATCTCCAACTATTAGTAATATTCCACTTGTAGGTACTACAGTTAATAATGTTTTAAGCCCAATATTAAATAATCTTACTGGAGCATCTTTGGGAGAAGTTGCGAATTTAACGGGAGTTTCCAGCCTTCTTGACCAAGTAAATAATAGTTTGGGTAATCTTACAAGCCTTGGTTCAACAGCCTTAGCCACGATTGAGAACACGCTCCAAAATAGTCTAAACTCATTTGGTAATCTTCCTGCTGGTGCTTCGGATATTCTTAACCAAGTGCTCAATCAATTGCAAAATGCGATCAATAATATTGTTGAAAGTGCGACGGGGATTGTAAATAATTTACCAGGTCTTGGAGCTATCGAAAATGGTCTTTCGAACACTATTAGTCAAATACAAAATAATATTAATAATTTCGTTAATAATGCACTTAATGGAATAACGACAATTATCAATTCTTTAACTCCAAGTGTTGGTGCTTCAACAGTTAATCCAAATTCTAGTGCTAATAGTAGCCAATCAAGCAGTAGTGCCAGTTCTTCATCAAGTGCAGCTAGTAGTTCAACTTCATCTTCAAATGTATCAAGCAACACGAGTTCTAATTCTAGTGAAGCAAATACTTCAAGTTCGACTTCTAATGCTTCAAGTTCAAGCTCAAGCTCAGAGGGTTCAAGTGCTTCAAGTTCAAATTCCAGTGAAAGTAGTGTTGCCAGTTCATCTTCGGTAGACTCGAGTCAGTCAAGTTCAGCTGGGGTAAATAGCTCAAGTTCAAGCTCAGAAGGTTCAAGTGCTTCAAGTTCAAATTTCAGTGAAAGTAGTATTGGCAGTTCATCTTCGGTAGACTCAAGTCAATCAAGTTCAAGCACAGAAGGTTCAAGTGCTTCAAGCTTAAGTTCAAGTGAAAGTAGTATGACAAGTTCTGGTGGGACAAGTGATTCAAATTCAAACACTGGTCAAACTAGTACTACAAGTTCATCTTCTAAAAATTCAAGTCATTCGAGTCTGAGTTCAAATGAATCAAGTAGTGCAAGTTTGACTTCATCTGAGTCAAGTGGTTCAACAACATCTTCAAGTATGTTGACTAATCCAAATTTACAATCTAATGATAAAAATGGCTCAAGTCTAACTTCAAATAGTTCGTATACTTCAGAAGTGAAACTAAATAACTTGAGTCACTCAAATTTATCTTCAAATGAAGCAAAAGTTTCGACTTTAATTTCTAAGGTATCAAGTAGTCCAAGTCTTTCAAGTTCATTAAGCGCAATGAGCTTGCAACTTGTACCAACTGTAACGAAAGAAGAGCTTCCCAAAACAGGTGCTGATGATGATTTAAGTTTAGTATTAGCAGAATTGGGATTGGGATTAGTGGCAACGTTAACTATTGGAAAAGTTAAATATAAAAAAAGGTTTTGAGTAGTATATTTTAATTAAGGACTTCTTTTCTTTGGAAAGAAGTTTCTTTTTAATTTGGAATTATTCCTTTATTAAAAATTACGAACAATTTAAAATAAAGAAAGAAAAAGGAATGATGATGATTAGAGGATGAATGTTAGCTTATGGTATAATAGTTCTATGAACTTGATAGATGGAAAAGCACTTGCTGCTAAAATGCAAGCTGAGTTGAAAGTTAAAGTCGATAAATTAAAAGAAGCGGACAATGTTCCAGGTCTTGCCGTTATTCTTGTGGGCGAAGATCCTGCGAGTCAAATTTATGTCCGAAATAAAGCACGACAAGCCACAGCAATTGGTTTAAATTCTAGTGTGGTTCGTCTACCAGAAACTGTGTCGGAACAAGAACTGTTAGATTTAATTGAACAGTATAATCAGTCAGAACAATGGCATGGTATTTTGGTACAATTGCCATTGCCAGAACATATTTCTGAAGAAAAGGTTTTACTAGCTATTGATCCAGAAAAAGATGTGGATGGTTTTCACCCAATGAATATGGGACGTTTGTGGTCTGGAAATCCTTTGATGATTCCTTCAACTCCAGCCGGTATTATGGAAATGTTCCGAGAATATGATGTGGAACTTTCTGGTAAACGTGCAGTTGTGATTGGTCGTTCAAATATCGTCGGAAAACCAATGGCGCAATTATTAATGATGGCTGATGCTACTGTGACGATTGCTCATTCGAAAACAGAAAACTTGCGCGAATTGACTAAGGAAGCTGATGTTTTGGTGGTTGCTATTGGCCGTGACCGGATGATTAAAGCTGAGGATGTCAAAGAAGGTGCAGTTGTAATTGATGTTGGGATGAACCGTGATGAAGATGGAAAACTTCATGGCGATGTTGATTTTGATGAAGTAAAAGATGTTGCAAGTTTGATTACCCCCGTTCCTGGTGGAGTTGGTCCGATGACGATTACAATGCTTATGGAACAGACAGTTCGTGCAGCAAGTAGAAAAATGAATGAAAATAAATAGTTAATTAATAAAAGAGTAACTAAGTTTATAGTAATTTCTAAGGACTTATTTTTAAGTTAGAAGTTTTTTGAAGATAAACTTTTTACTTTTTTTCGATTTTAGCAGTAGAAATTTTACTAACAGAATGATTAGTAAAAAGATTAATTGAGAACTAAAGAGTGAGGGAATGACAGAATATTTATCAGTATCAACCTTAACAAAATATTTAAAAGCGAAATTTGACCGTGATCCATATCTTGAACGGGTTTATTTGACAGGAGAAATTTCAAATTTTAGAAGAAGACCAAATCATCAATATTTTGCACTTAAAGATGAGGGCGCTGTGATTCAAGCTACGATGTGGGCGGGACAATTTCGCAAATTAGACTTTGAATTAGAAGAAGGGATGAAAGTTTTGGCTGTCGGTCGAATCAGTATTTATCCACCTTCTGGCTCTTATTCTATAAATATTGAAAGTTTAGTTCCAGATGGCGTTGGAGCTCTTGCGGTTAAGTTTGAACAGTTGAAGAAAAAGCTGACTGCTGAAGGGCTATTTGAACAACGTTGGAAACAAACTTTGCCACAATTTTCTAAGAAAATAGCTGTGGTAACTAGCCCGTCAGGAGCGGTCATTCGAGATATTATCACGACGGTTCAACGTCGTTTTCCGATGAGTCAAATCGTTCTTTATCCGACAAAAGTTCAAGGACAAGGTTCGGCTGAAGAAATTGCTGGAAATATCCGTCGAGCTAATCAACGTGGTGATTTTGATGTCATGATTATTGGTCGTGGTGGTGGGTCTATCGAAGATTTATGGGGATTTAATGAAGAAATTGTGGTTCGAGCAATTTTTGAATCACGTATTCCAATTATTTCATCGGTTGGACATGAAACAGATGTGACTTTAGCTGATTTTGTTGCTGATAGTCGTGCAGCGACTCCAACAGCGGCAGCCGAATTAGCAACACCAAATACGAAGGTTGATTTAATAAATTGGGCGAATGAGCAGGAAAAACGACTTTTTAACCGCTTAACACATGTAATTAAAATAAGGCGTGAACGAGTAGATAAATTAAGCCAGTCAGTCGTTTTTAGACAGCCAGAACGCTTGTACGATGGACACTTACAAAAACTTGACCGTCTGTGTGAACGTTTGTCAGTGCTGACGGAAAATAAAGTTGCAAATATGAAACACCGTTATGAGCTGTCAGCTGGGAAATTAATTCCGACTTACGGAAAGATAGTTGAAGCTAAAAAGAATAAGACGGAGCAACTTTATCAGTCTTTACTTTTATTAGATATTTCGAAAATAAAAGCGCGTGGTTTTTCCCTCGTTACTGACGAAAAGGGAAAGATTATTAAATCCGTAAGTGATGTGAAAAAAGGTCAGACTTTAGATGTTGAATTGACTGACGGAAAAGTAATAGTGGAGGTAAAATAATGGCAACCAAAAAAGAAGATGTAAAATTTGAAGATAATTTGGCAGAGTTAGAAAATATTGTTCGTAAGTTGGAATCTGGTGATGTAGCATTGGAAGATGCTATTGCTGAATTTCAAAAAGGAATGAAAATTTCGGAAACCTTGAAAAAAACACTCAATGAAGCGGAAGAAACATTAGTAAAAATAGTTGGAAAAAATGATCAGGAGAGTGATTTCTCTCCGGAACAGAAAGACTATTAAAATAAAAAACCTTTGATTTTTCAAGGTTTTTTATTTTAAACAAAATTTTACTGACAAAAAAGCCTATTATTCTAATATCAATCTTATTTATTATATACTAATAGTAGATAGAGTTATGGTCAAGTCTTTTATAGAAAGAGTAGATTAAATGAAGAAAAAATTTGTATTAGCGCCAGATTCTTTCAAAGAAAGTTTGAGTGCGCTGGAAGTTTGTCAAGCAATGGAAAAAGGAATTAAAAAAGTTTTTCCTAAAGCTGAAATAATTTCTATGCCAATGGCTGACGGTGGTGAGGGGACAACAGATGCTTTGATTGATGCAACGGGTGGACGACGGGTATATAAAAAAGTACAAGGTTCATTTGCAAATACAAATGTAGAGGCCTATTTTGGTATTTTGGGAAACTCAAATACGGCGGTCATTGAGATGGCAAAGGCAAATGGTCTGGAATTGGTTGCTTTGGAAGATAGAAATCCAATGATTACATCAACCTATGGAACAGGACAATTAATTAAGGCTGCAATGGATGAAGGAGTAGATAAAATCATCATTGGCATTGGTGGAAGTGCGACTAATGACGGTGGCTCTGGAATGGCTCGTGCTTTGGGAGCTAAATTTTTAAATAAAGACCAAGAAGAGATTCCACTTGGTGGAGGTTTCCTTAAAGAAGTTAGAACAATTGATATGAGTGATTTTGACCCAAGAGTGGAAGAAATTGAAATATTAATTGCTACTGATGTCACCAATCCTTTAACCGGAAATAATGGCGCTTCTTATGTTTTTGGACCACAAAAGGGAGCAACTGAGGAAATGGTCAAAGTATTGGATGAAAACTTGAAGCATTATGCAGAAATTGTTCATAATGATCTGGGGAAAGATGTTAAAAATAAACCGGGAGCTGGTGCAGCAGGTGGTTTGGGAGCAGGTTTGCTTGCTTTTACCAATGCAAAAATGCAATTAGGAATTGAGCTTGTTGCACAAACAATATACTTAGAAGATAAAATTAAAGAAGCTGATTATGTATTTACAGGTGAAGGTGGAATGGATTATCAGACAAAATTTGGTAAAGCACCCTATGGCGTCTGTAAAATTGCTAAAAAATACAAGAAACCTTGCTTTGCTTTGGCAGGATATATTGGGGATGGAGCAGATGTTCTTTATGACGAAGGAATGACCGCTATTTTTGGTGTTTTGAGTCAAGCACAATCTTTGTCAGATGCCTTGGCTGACGGCGCAAAGAACGTTGAGCGAACGAGTGAAAATATTACAAGAGTATTAGCAATGAATGAGCAAAAGGCTCACTTATAAAAATGGAATGGATTTAAAAAATAAAAAAATTTCCACAAATCATCACGGTTTTTAGCCGTGAATTTTGGTATAATTAGGGTAATGGATACGAAGATACTAAAGTTAGAAGACTTTTTAACTGAATTTTATGAAAGCGCTGAATTTCAAACTGGCTTAGCCGAATCAGCAAAATATTCTTTATTGGCAGGCGGTAAACGAATTCGCCCCCTCCTTTTTTTAAACCTATTAGAGGCTTTTGATTTAGAATTGAGTAAGGCTCATTATCATGTGGCAGCCGCACTTGAGATGATTCATACGGGTTCTTTAATCCATGATGACTTACCAGCAATGGATAATGATGATTATCGTCGAGGGCAGTTAACTAATCACAAGAAATTTGACGAGGTAACTGCAATTTTAGCTGGTGATACTTTATTTTTTGACCCTTTCTTTATCCTTTCAACTGCTGATTTATCCGCAGAAATAATAGTAGCGTTGACGCGTGAATTGGCCTTTGCTTCAGGTTCTTATGGAATGGTTGCGGGTCAAATCTTGGATATGGCTGGTGAAGGAAAAGAGTTGACATTAGCTGAAATTGAGCAGATTCATCGCTTGAAAACTGGGCGACTTTTAACTTTTCCTTTTGTAGCTGCTGGAATTGTTGCTCAAAAATCAACGGATGAAGTTGAAAAACTTCGTCAAGTGGGGCAAATTTTGGGATTGGCTTTTCAAATTCGAGACGATATTTTAGATGTCACAGCAACTTTTGCTGAGCTTGGAAAAACACCAGGTAAGGATATTTTAGAGGAGAAATCAACATATGTTGCTCATTTAGGACTTGAGGGAGCAAAAAAATCACTGACAGGAAATTTGTCAGAAGTTAAAAAATTACTGACAGACTTATCAGTTACTGACAGCTCTGAAATTTTTAAAATTATTGAGCAATTGGAAGTGAAATAAAAAAAATAGAAATATAAAAAGAAATTATTAGTTACATTTCTAAGAAAAATACGTATAATTACTATAAAGAAAGATCTACATGAAAGAAAGAATTGACGTACTTGCCACGAATCAAGGTTTGTTTGAAACACGAGAGCAGGCCAAAAGAGGAGTAATGGCTGGTCTAGTTGTTGATAGTAAATCAGGAGAGCGTTACGATAAACCTGGTCAGAAAATTGATGATGGAACAGAACTTCGTCTTAAAGGTGAAAAGTTAAGATATGTTAGTCGAGGAGGGTTAAAATTAGAAAAGGCTCTTAAAGAATTTCATTTAGAAATTAATGGAAAAACTTGTCTTGATATTGGTTCTTCAACTGGTGGTTTTACTGATGTAATGCTTCAAAATGGTGCCAAATTAGTCTATGCTTTAGATGTTGGAACCAATCAATTGGCTTGGAAAATTCGCTCAGATGAACGCGTTGTCGTTATGGAACAATTTAATTTCCGAAATGCTGTTTTAGCTGACTTTGAACAAGGAAGACCGTCATTTACTAGTATAGATGTTAGTTTTATTTCTTTAGATTTAATTCTACCGCCACTTTATGAAATTTTGGAAAAAAATGGCGAAGTAGCAGCTCTTATTAAACCGCAGTTTGAAGCGGGACGTGAACAAGTCGGAAAAAATGGAATTATTCGTGACCCCAAAGTTCACCAAATGACTATTGAAAAAGTTTTAAAAACAGCCACTCAACTTGGTTTTTCAGTAAAAGGTTTGACCTTTTCGCCAATCAAGGGTGGGGCTGGAAACGTTGAATTTCTTGTCCATTTACTTAAAGATGGAAAAGCAGAAATTGCTCAGCAGGTTAATATTGAATCAGTTTTACAAAAAGAAAGTGAAGAACTATGAAAAGAGAAGACCGATTAAACTTTATTGCTCAATTTATCCGTGAAAACGAAATTAAAACGCAAGAAGAACTTGTGAATACCCTCTTAACTCATGGAATTGACGTTACTCAAGCGACCGTTTCCCGCGATATTAAATCACTTGCCCTAATCAAGGTGCCAGCTGAATCTGGTGGTTATCGTTATGATTTACCAAAAAACAAGGAAGTTTTACAGTCAAGCCTTCATAAAGCCTTAGCTTTTGATGCAATTACGGGAACAAAAATCAAAGATAATATGCTCTGGATTCTTGCTAATCCAGGGACAACAAGTCTTGTGAAAAATTATCTTTTGGAAGAATATAGCGATGATATTTTTTCAATCATTATTGATGATGATAGTGCTTTAGTTATTTTTGAAATGGAAGAAGATGCTAAAAATCTTTATAATTTACTGACAGAATTTTAAATTTACTGACAAGAATATTGTGACAAAATTCTGCTGAATATTTTGAGCGAATTAATAGCTGTCAGTAAAAAAAGAATCAAAGTAGGAAAGATAAGGTTATTGGGTTACTAATAGCCTTGTCATTTATTTTTGAGAAAGGAAATTTTGATGTTACAAGAGATTTCAATCAAAAATTTTGCAATTATTGAAGAAATTCATCTATCCTTTGAGAGTGGAATGACGATTTTAACTGGGGAAACTGGTGCGGGAAAATCAATAATTATTGATGCAATGTCTTTATTATTAGGTGGGCGTGCTTCGAGTGATTTTGTGCGGCATGGGGCAAACAAAGCCGAAATAGAAGGTCTCTTTTTCTTTGATAAAACTCCAGAATTGAAGGCGGTATTATTAGAACTTGGCTTTGAAGAAGTAGATTCTGAAATTATTTTAAGACGTGAGATTTTTGCTAATGGTCGTTCCGTTTGTCGAATCAATGGTCAAATGGTTAATTTAGCTACGCTAAGACAAGTGGGTGAATTATTAGTTGATATTCATGGTCAACACGATAGCCAAGAATTGATGAATCCGAAAAGCCATCTTCGTTTACTTGATGAATTTGGTGACGAAGCCTTTGATCAGATAAAAAATAATTACAAACTCAAATTTGAAAACTTCAAAAATTTGCGTCAACAGCTCAATTTACGACAAAAAAATGAGCAAGAATTTGCTCAAAGAATTGAAATTCTTCAATTTCAGGCTGAAGAAATTGAAGCGGCGGAAATTAATCTTGAAGAAGATGAACAATTAGTTAATCGCCGAGAAAAGTTAAATAATATTAAAAATATTGCTGATTCGCTTAGTAGTGCTTATCTAGCGCTTGATGATGAAGATAATGATTATTCAAGTCTTAATAATATCCGAACAACAATGACAGAATTGGATAAAATTAGTAACTTTGATAATGACTATCAAGAACTTGCTGACAAGACAGCTGAAAGTTATTATGTATTAGAAGAAGTTGCTAATCAAATTCAAAGAATCATGAGTGATTTAGAATTTAATCCAGCTGAACTTTTACAAATTGAAGACCGGATTATGACCTTGACCACTTTGAAGAAAAAATATGGGCCAGAACTGTCCGATGTGATGAACTATTTAGAGAAAGTCCAACTTGAACTCTCAGAACTGACGGGTTCGGAAAATGACTCAGAAAATCTAGAAAATTCAGTTAAAGTTGCACAAGTTCAACTCATTGAAGCAAGTAAAAAACTTAATGAAGCGCGCCATAAAATTGCCAAAGAAGTTGAAAAAGATATTAAACACGAACTTTCTGAGCTTTATATGGAAAAAGCTGATTTCAAAGTTAGTTTTGAAGGGGCAAAGTTTTCGGCAAACGGGAATGAGCATGTTGAATTTTTTATTCAAACCAATCCGGGAGAAGGATTTAAACCGCTGGCAAAAACAGCTTCGGGTGGTGAACTTTCACGTTTAATGCTCGCTATAAAATCAAGCTTTTCAAGACGTGAAAATAAAACAGCCATTGTTTTTGATGAGGTCGATACTGGTGTTTCTGGTCGTGTTGCTCAAGCGATTGCTAATAAAATATATAAAATTGCTAGACATGGGCAAGTTCTTGCAATTTCTCACCTTCCACAAGTTGTGGCCATTGCCGATAGACAATTTTATATTGAAAAAGCTTCAACCGATGACATTACTACTTCCACAGTTAGAAAATTAAACGCTGAAGAAAGAGTAAATGAAATTGCGAAAATGCTTGCTGGTGAAGATTTAACTAAAGAAGCCTTAGCTCAGGCTAAACGTTTATTGAGCAAATAAATCGAATATTATTAAGAAAAAGTCGTGATTTTTAATCAGGGCTTTTTATCTTTTAAATGACGAAATCGTAATTAGTGTAAAATTGCAACCACAAATGTGTATAAACCGAAAATAATAAATGTTAAAATTAAATTGTAGTTACACTATTAAAAATATTGGAGTATATGTGAAAGTAAATAAAATTTGGGTTTTAATCATTTTGGTCTGTTTGTTTTTTTCAATTTATGGGCATTATAATCAAAATTATTTTTTCTTGTTCGTAGGTATTGTTGGTGCCTGTGCGGGAATAATCTGTATGTTATGCGAAATGCTGATCCAAATTCTTAGAAATCAAAAGATAAAAAAATAAATTTTAAAAAGCTAGTTTTAGATAAATTTCTTTGAGTTGTTAGCAAATGTTACTGACAAGCCTTTTGAAAAAGGCTAAAATATCTTTATATACTATGTGCCAACTTCCAAGTCAAAGAGCCATAGATAAAAACGCCTTCTCCTATATAAGATAAGGGCGTTTTTATTATAAATTCGAAGCCTCAATTTATTGGGGCTTTTTATCTCCAAAGGAGATATTATGAAGTAAAATTAGATTTTTTACCATTAAGAACTTCTGTTAAAGTTCTTTTATGAATTAAACTCAATATGTTATAATGAGATATCAACCATAGTACTGAAAGGAGAGGTTTGTAATTTAAAAACTGAAGTCGTATTTTATAATTTAGTAGTTAAAAATGAGTAAAACACGTTTAGAAGCATTTACGGATGCTGTCATCGCAATTATCATGACTGTCTTAGTTTTAGAATTGGTCCGTCCAGATTCAGATAGCTTACAAAGTTTTATTGCTTTACTTCCGCATCTGGGTGTCTATTTTGTAAGTTTTTTTATACTGGCTATTTACTGGGTCAATCACCATCATCTTTTTCAAAGCATCAAAAGAATTAATGGAAAAGTTCTATGGATAAATATTAGTTTTCTTTTTGTCTTATCACTTATTCCTATTTTTTCTAACTGGGTATCAATCTATCCTAATTCATTTATCCCAGAATTAGGCTATGTGATTATCTTTTTCTTCGGGAATTTTATTTATCTACTTTTGACAAGAGAATTATTGAAAATCAATGGACATCGTAAGACGTCTGAGACAACGATTAGAAAAAATATCCTAAGTGTTGTGCTCAATATTGTCAGTATTTTATTAGGTTATTTTATAGCTCCAGTAATCATGCTTGTTGGTTCAGCCTTAATTTTTTCAATGTGGGTGATTCCAGATAAAAATATTGAAAAAATGTTTAAATAATCTTTTAATAAAAATATGAGTTTACTTAATAAAAAAGTTTGGAATAAATAACTGACCTTCTGTCAGTAAATAATATTATAAGTAAAGAGGAATAACAATGATTAAAGCATACATCAAATATTGGAAAAAAGCAGGAGATTTAAAATCTTATTCAAATCGTTCGGATTATTGGTGGGTTTTCTTGACTAATTCAATCATATTTGCGATTCTCAGCATTTTAAACTTTATGGTGACAATCCCTAAAGCTGGGAAAATAATGAGCCAATCTGCAACTTTATCACAAAAAGAAATTATTCAACAGGTGACAGACTTATATGCCAACCCCACGGGTGGAGCATTAGTAATAGTTATTGTTACAGCTCTCATTGGTCTAGCTATTCTTGTTCCTAATATCAGTTTGACAGCTCGTCGTTTACGTGATGCTAGGTTTCCTTGGTGGATTGCTCTTGTTTTTGGAGTAGCTGCAATTTATGGGCTGGTTACAATGTTTATTCATCAAGATCTTCTAGCAAAAATGGGTTATTTTGTTGGATTTATCAATTTCATTATTTATATTCTTTGCCTTTTTCCAACCAAATATGGCATTGACGAAGAAGATGATTCAAGAACTTATGAATAATTAAAAAATAGAGAGGTAAAATATGGTTCAAGCTTATAAAAAATTTTGGCTGGGAGCTTTCACTTTCAATAAAAAAACCAGTCGTAAAGATTTTTGGTCAGCCTTATTAACTCATATCATAATATTTGTCATCTTGTTTAAAGCTTATCATTTCTTTAATCTACTAGATTTTTATCAACTAACGACTTTATGGCAAACTTTTGCTTCATTCTTTCAATTAATATTTAATCTATATTTCTTTGGAAGTTTATTGTCCTTCATTGCTCTAACTGTTCGGAGATTGAATGATGCAGATTTACCTTGGGGACTTATTTTTCTTAATTTTATCCTTGGTCTAGGAACTCTTGTGCTCTTGATACTTAACCTATTTCCAAGTTCGCCTAGAGCTTTAAAATTCAAGGAATACGAGATTAATTCTTCTCAAGAATTTAATAATTTACCAGAGACAAAGACATTATCAGGTATATTCAAGGACTATTTTAAAAATTACTTTGAATTTCGCGGAAGAACGACAAGAAGAAATTTTTGGTGGGTGCAACTGTTTTGGGGACTGACCGTTATTCTTTTTCTGTTTTTAATCTATCTTTTCAATCAATTTGAACAAATAATGTTTGGCTATAATTTTATTGGTAGTATGGTCTTGCGTTTATTCTTTTTCCTATTTATCTTAGGAACATTTTTCCCACAACTTACGATTCATGTAAGACGCTTAAGAGATGCTGGTTTGAGTAATTTAGGATTATCACTTTTGTTAGGTGGAACAAGTGGAATATTAATTTTCTATCAAATGTTCACGAAGACATTAAAAATAACATATACAACCGGTCACTATCAATTAGTTCAATATCTCTTATTTTTACTAGTAATGATTGCAGTATTGAGTTTAATTCTTGTAGAAGTAATGGCGACAGGAGAATTAAAAACGAATAAAAAAAATTCTTTATTTGAAAAAATAGACTGATTAATTTCAGTCTATTTTTAGTATTAATTGTTAAACTATAAAAAGTCATGTTTACACAACTTGTAAATTGAATTGACATCAAAGAAGCCAGTAATAGATGCAAATGCAGTTCATGTAAGCCTTTTTATTAAAAAAATCTTTACATAATCATGTAAACTACTACAAAAATAGAAAAAAAGTGATATAATAAACTGTAAGTATACAAGGAGGACGGCGCTCTTGCCAAAAACAATAGCATTTAAGCATGATACAGTCTTACTACATGAAACCGTAGATATGCTTGAAGTAAAGCCAAATGGAATTTATGTTGATGCGACACTAGGTGGCGCAGGACATAGTGAGTATCTTCTTAGTAAACTGACTAATGGTCATCTTTATTCATTTGACCAGGATGAAACTGCTCATGAAAACGCAAAAGTACGCTTAAGTGAGCAACTTGCAGAAGATAAAGTAACATTGATTAAAAGTAATTTTCGCTATCTTAAATCAGCTTTAGCTGAATTAGGAGTCACGAAAATTGATGGAATTCTTTATGATTTAGGAGTTTCCAGCCCACAATTCGATGATAGTCAACGAGGTTTCTCTTATAAAAAAGAGGCAAGATTAGACATGCGGATGGACCAAAATCAAACTCTTTCTGCTTATGAAGTTGTAAATGATTATCCTTACGAAGCATTAGTTCGCATTTTTTTCCGCTACGGCGAAGATAAATTCTCTAAACAAATTGCTCGTAAGATTGAACAAGCAAGAAAAATTAAACCTATTGAGACAACAATTGAGCTTGCAGATTTAATAAAATCTGCATTGCCTCAAAAAGAACTCAAGAAAAAAGGGCATCCAGCCAAACGCATTTTCCAAGCGATTCGTATTGAAGTAAATGATGAACTTGGAGCAGCGGAAGAATCAATCGAACAAGCCATTGATTTATTAAAAGTTGATGGTCGAATCTCGGTAATTACTTTCCATTCTTTGGAAGATCGTTTAACAAAAACAATTTTCAAAGAATATAGTACAGTTAATGTTCCCAAGGGATTACCGATGCTTCCTAAAGATATGGAAGCTAAACTAAAATTGATTAATCGCAAACCAGTTCTTGCAAGCGAAGAAGAACTCGAATTTAATAATCGAGCTCATAGTGCAAAATTAAGAGTAGCGCAAAAACAAAGAGATTAATCAAATAACAAGTTGGTCTAATAAAGAGGGTTTTCCCACTTGAGGATTGTTTTTGGATGTCTTATATAAATGAAATAACAATATTTAGCTTTTCTCTTTTCAATGGTGAAGAGAGTAAGCTGAATTTCTTTAGTAAGATAAACGAGTGGAGGCAAAGATGGCAGCACAGCCTAAAGAATACTTCGATATAGAAACTGCGGCGAAAAAAGATAGTTATCTCATTGATACGGAAACTTTAGCGCCAGAAGTTCTAGCAAGTAAGTTTAAAAAGTTTTCTGGTGTTGAAAAGGTATTCTATCTGACATTGGTAGTTGCTGCTTTAGTGTTGGCTGTTGGTCTACTTTATGTTAAGACTAAGACACTTGAAGTTCAAGGAAATACAATGGACTTACGTTCAAAAATTTCTCAAGAAACAACCCGAAAAACTGAGTATGATCAACAAATTTTAGATTTAACATCAGGTACTAAAGTGCTTGATACGGCGAATAAAGCTGATTTAAAACAAAATCCTTCTAATGTATTGAAAGCAACGAAATGATAAAATTTTTAAAAAAACTAATTTTCTTTCCTTTTAGAAAAGTATCACGAAATGCCCGAAAAACGAATTGGAGTACAGAAAGAAATCGTAAACGAGTAGGTAAGAGCCTGTTTTTCCTAGCTATTGCGCTGTTTACGGTTTTTATATTTCGTTTTGTCTGGCTAATTACCGTCAATCATGTCGGTGGAACCAATCTTACAACGATGGCCAAGAGCAACTATCAAAGCACAGAAACAGTTCATGCGAAGCGTGGAACAATATATGACCGTACAGGTGCGGCTATTGCGGTAGACTCAAGTACCTATACAATTTATGCTGTAATTGATAAAACACAGGTTGATTCAAATGGAAATCCTCTTTATATTGATAAGAAAGATTTTACCAAAGTTGAAGATTTCTTAAATAGTAAACTTGGAATTGACCGCGATTTAATTAAAAAGCAGCTCAATTCTAAATTGAAACAAGTTCAATTTGGCCCTAAAGGTAGTGATATCTCTCTTGAAAAAATTAAAGAGATTCAAAAAGCGGCTGAGAATGAAAAAATTGTTGGACTTGGTTTCACGGCAAATATTTCTCGTTCTTATCCTTTTGGAAATTTTGCTTCTCAATTTATTGGTATTGCTCGTCCTAAAGATGAAAATGGTACTCAAGCTCTCAAGGGTGATATGGGCTTGGAAAAAGCCTTCAATAATGTTTTGAGTGGTGAAAATGGTAAAGAAACTTATCAAAAAGATATCTATGGTCGCCCAATTCCAGGAACAACTAAAGTCATTGAACCTGTTAAAAATGGTCAAGACGTTTATACTACACTTGATGCACAACTTCAAAGAAATCTTGAAGGATATATGGACAAGGCGGCTACGGATACTGGAGCACAACAACTTTCAGGAACTTTAGTTGATGCTCATACCGGTGAGATTTTAGCAACAAGTCAACGTCCAACCTATACGGCAACAACGATCAATGATGCTGAGAAACAAAAGTATTTCACTTGGAACAGTTTGCTCTCACAATCAGCCTTTGAACCGGGTTCAACATTTAAAACTTTCTTGATGGCTGGAGCGCTTGATAGTGGAAAAGTAAATCTTAATGAAACTTACCAACGGAAACTTCAAGTTTATGATACAACGATTAATGACTGGGATGTAACAGAAAATAAAAGTTATACTTTGCCAGAAACCGTAACCTATGCTCAAGGTTTTGCTTTATCTTCAAATATTGGGATGAGTAAAATTGAAATGAATATGGGAGATGCTTTATGGGGAAGTTATCTTAATAAATTTAAATTTGGTCTTAAAGTAAGAGCCGGTTTAGATGGTGAAAATCCGGGAGCCCTTCCTTCGTCAAATGCCGTTTCGCAAATTCAATCTTCATTTGGTCAAGGGGTTGCGGTTACTCCACTTCAATTGATTAGAGGTTGGACGGCTATTGCTGGAAATGGAACAATGCTTGAGCCACATATTGTCAGCAAAGTAGTAGATCCGAATACAAAAACAAGTTTGACTTCTAAAGCAGAAGTTGTTGGACATCCGGTCTCTAATGATGCAGCAAGTGGTGTGCGTGATTTGATGTTAACAGTAAATACTGACCCTGTTTACGGAACATCTTATTCAACAAGTGGCGATTCTGAGCAAAATCTTGCTGCTGGTCCTTTATTTATGGTCAATGGTGAACCGGCTGCGGTTAAAACGGGGACGGCCCAAATTGCCTCAACAACGGGTGGTTATATGACAGGTTCTCAAGATTACCTTTACTCTGCTGTTGTGATGTATCCTGCTAAGAATCCTGATTTTATTTTCTATATGAATGTAAAAATTCCTACAGAAAGTTGGACACTTAAATATATTGCTCGAGTGGCAAATCCATTGTTAACAAGTGCTGAAGCAATGAAAAATGATTTATCAGTTAGTGCTGATACTGATACTAAAGCTGGTAAAGTGACCATTGAGAATTATAAAGGCAAAGATTCAGGAGATACTGCTGATAGCTTACGCCGCACTGTCCTTAGTCCAGTTATTATCGGGACAGGGGCAAAAGTAACTGCTCAATCGATTGCTGAAGGTGAAAAAGTTTCAGCAAATTCACGAATTTTACTTTTGACGAATGATAAAGATCAGGTGATGCCTGATATGTATGATTGGTCGAAAAAAGAAGTTGAGCAATTGGCTAATTGGTTTGGAATTAAAGTAACTTATGAAGGGTCAGGAAATAAAGTCTTGACTCAAAGTATCGAAACTTCTACCAATGTTAAAAAAGGTCAAACTCTAACTGTTAAAATGGGAAATTAAAAATTATTAATTGAGGCTCCACAGACACTAGTCTATGTGGAGCTTCAAAAATTAGGAGAAGAAAATGTTATTGAATGGGATAGTGGCGGCGGTAATTACAATGATTATAACAATCATTGGTATTCCTCGCTTCATTATGTTCTTCCACAAGAAAAAATTGGGTGGGCAACCAACCCTTGAAGATGTAAAACAGCATGCAAGTAAAGCTGGGACTCCTACAATGGGCGGTTTTGTCTTCGTTGTTGTGAGTTTAGTAGTTTCATTAATTGCCGCTTTGGTTTTTGGCAAATTTAGTCCAGCTTTCATTACTGCGTGGTGGGTCTTTGCCATGTATGCTGTCATTGGCTTCTTAGATGACTTTTTGAAAGTATTCAAACAAATTAATGAAGGTTTGACTGCCAAACAAAAAATGTTGGCTCAAATTTTAATTGGGATTGTTTCCTATTTCATTTATAGTCATGGGGAAAAATCTCATATTATTCATCTTTTAAGTTGGGAATTTAATATTGGGATTTTCTTTTCAATTTTCATTATTATTTGGCTTGTGGGTTGGTCAAATGCGGTCAATCTTACTGACGGAATCGACGGTCTTGCTTCAATCACTGTTGCGATTTCACTGACAGCTTATGCAGTTATCGCAGTAGCACATCAACAGTACGATGTTTTGTTGATTATCTTGTCAGTCATTGGTGGTTTGCTTGGATTCTTTGTCTTCAATCACAAACCAGCAAAAATTTTCATGGGTGATGTTGGTTCCTTGGCTTTGGGTGGTTTTCTTGCAATTGTTTCAATCTTACTTCATGCCGAATGGACTTTGCTTTTAATTGGTGCGGTTTATGTCATTGAAACACTTTCAGTGATGCTACAAGTTGCTTATTTCAAGAAAACAGGTGGTAAACGTATTTTTAGAATGACTCCTATTCATCATCATTTTGAACTCGGTGGATTTTCTGGAAAAGCAGCTGGTTGGTCAGAATGGAAAATTGACATTGTCTTCTGGTTATTTACAGCAGTGCTGTCAGTAATTGCGCTTTGTATTTACTTTGCTTTTTAATTAATAAATTTACTGACAGAATGGTCAGTGAAAAGTCGCTCTTGTGAGCGACTTTTTTTTATTTTTTAAAGTTAATATTTTACTGACAGAATACTCAAGAAAATATTATTTAACTTTTAGAAAAGCTTAAGTTTTACTTGGGTTGAAATTAAGTTTTAACAATTATAATCAATTTATCAAGAAAAGAAAGGATTCCAAAATGAAAAAAGTTCTTAAACTTTTAAAGGGGAAAGAAATTATTTTTGTTTCATTACTAACATTAATTGTTGGTGGAGTAGGTGGCTTTTTCATTGGTAAGGGCCAAAGTAATCAATCACAGCAAAATAATTTTCAAGAACAAATGCAAAATCGCTTTGGACAAAATGGACGTAGTCCAGACACTAATAGCGGTGCGACTACGGGTGGTTCTAACAGTCAGTCAGGTAATTCAGGAACGACGCAAGAAAGTAGTGACGAAAGTGGAACTGCATCAGCATAAAGGACCAAGTGGTTTTTAAGGACGTTGAGCCAATCATTCTTTCCGTCTTTATTTTTAATAAATTGACTGACGTGCTTAAAATCGACTTACAAAAAAGAGTCTATCAGAAGAAGACTCAGAAATGAGGAAAATATGGATTTTATAAGACGTGCATGGCTTTTCACTAAAGCCAAAATTGGACGGACAATACTTTTAATTGTTGCCTTTTCAGCAATTTTAATTTTTGTACTTTCAGGATTAATTATTAATAGTGCAGCTAATGTTTCTATTGATAATGCTAAAAAATCAGCTGGAGCAACCGTGTCACTCTCTGTTAACATGCAAAATGTTATCAAAGAAGCACAAAATAGTGCAACATCAAGTTCAAGTAGTAGCAGTTCAAGTGATACTGCTGAAGCAGGTAAACGATTTAATATTGATTTACCAACGATTTCAGAAACAACTGCTGAAAAAATTGCCAAACTTGATGGTGTAAAATCAGCAAGTTTCACTTATCAGGCTCAAGCATCAGCAAGTTCTGGTATTGAAAAAGTTTCAACAAGTAGTAGTTCTTCAAGTTCATCAACAGATACGCAAGCAGCTGGTGGATTTGGTGGACGTGAAGGAGGAATGGGCGGAGGTTCCCAAGAGGATTTCACAATCAGTGGGACAAATGATTTAGCAGCAAGTACAAGCTTCACAGATTCTTATAAGATTAGTTCTGGACGCGCAATTAAGGCTTCAGATGAGGGGACGAACAATGTTGTCATTGAATCAACCCTTGCTAGCCAAAACTCATTAAAAGTGGGTTCAACTTTCACAATCAAAGATAGTAATGACAAAACATATAAAATGACTGTTGTTGGTATCTATACAACAACAAGTAGCTCGACAGAAAGCTCAATTCAATACATGAATACAATGTATACTGCACTTTCTGTAGCAAATTCTATCAAAGGTACGACTGGCAAAGTATCAAATGCAACTTACAGCATGGAAAATCCTGCACAAGCAGATACTTTTGTAAAAGCTGCTAATAAATTAGTTAATGACAGTAATTTCCAAGTTTCTAAAAATGACCAAGCTTATCAAAATGTAAAATCATCATTGAATAATGTTGCAAGTTTTGCTAGAAATATTGTACTCATTGTAGCAATTGCTGGAGCAATTATCTTAGAGCTTATCGTGATGCTCATGGTTCGCGAACGTCGTTTTGAAATTGGTGTTCTGATGAGTCTTGGAGAATCAAAACTCAAAATTATTGGCCAATTTTTCTTTGAACTCTTCATGGTTATGATTGTTTCGGTTGGTATTGCATCAGCTGCTGGAAATGTAGTAGGAAATGTCGTTGGACAACAACTTTTAAAACAAGAAACAACGCAGACAACGGCAAGCACAAGCAACATGCAAGGAGCTCCAGGAGCAAATGGAGGCAAAACCGAAGGTCAAAGACCATCAGAAAATGCTGGCGGATTTATGGGGCGTGCAGGTGGAGCAATTGGCTTTGGACAATCAGCTTCTGAAGCAAAAGCACTTGAAAAATTGAATATTAAAACTTCTGTCAGTGAAATTTTACTTCTTGTTGCTATTGCGATTTTGATTACACTAATCGCTGTCGGTCTAGCAAGTATTGGAATTCTCAGATTGAATCCTAAACAAGTTTTAACAAATTGATTTCTAAGAAGAACCAGTCTAATAATTTACTGACGCCTTCATTTTTTATCAAAAATTAATCACCAGATTTTGTCAGTAAATTTTTAAAATGAGAGGAGCAAAGATGACTCTAAAAGTTGAAAATTTAACTTATTATTATAGCAACCCCGATGACTATCTATTTAAAGATGTCACAGAAAGTTTTGAAAAAGGCACGATGTATGCCATTCTAGGACAATCCGGCTAGGAAAAACTACTTTTCTTTCCCTGCTTGCCGGACTTGATACACCAAAATCTGGAAGTATGTCTTTTGATGATAAAGCAATTAAATCAAGTAATTTAACAAATTATCGCAAAAAAACAGTAAGTACCGTTTTTCAAGCTTATAACTTACTGACCTACATGAGTGCTTATGACAACGTCAAAACAGCCGTAAAAATCTCGTCAGTAAAATTTGAAAATGAAAAAGCAGCAATAGAAGAAGCGTTCAATAAAGTAGGATTGAGCACAGACCTAATTTATAAACCTGTCAGTAAACTTTCAGGTGGTCAGCAACAAAGAGTGGCCATCGCTAGAGCATTAGTTTTAAATCATGAGATAATTATTGCTGACGAACCCACAGGGAATCTCGATGAAGAAACAACAGCCCAAATTGTTGAACTCTTTAAAGAAATTGCTCATAAAGATAATAAAATTGTGATTCTGGTTACTCACGAAAATGAAGTTGCCAAAGCATCAGATGTTGTATTTACCCTTAAACATCGTAAATTTGAAAAGACAGCATAGAATATAAAAACCATTACAATAATTGTAATGGTTTTTTATCCAGCCAAAACAGATAAACTCAAGGTTTATGGACAATTAAACTAGAGTTGCTCAATAATACTTATGGCACTAAGAATAATTACAAAATTATGTTAAAATAGCTTCTAGGAGTATAGCCATGAGTTTAAATTTAAGAGATCTTGAATATTTTTATCAATTGTCAAAATTGCGTTCGTTCACCAATGTTGCCAAACATTTCAGGGTTAGTCAACCCACTATTTCTTACGCAATCAAACGTTTAGAAACCTACTATGACTGTGATTTATTTTATAAAGATTCCTCGCATCAGGTAGTTGATTTAACTCCGGAGGGCGAACTTTTGGCAATGAGAACCAATGAAATTCTCTCTGAACTAAATCACACGAAAAAAGCTATTCATCGTTCGAGTATGAAAGATTTTAAAGTTGGTTTTCCGCCAATTATAAGTTCATATCTTCTATCAAAGCAAGATAATTTGAACTTTTTGAATGCCTTACATATGATTTATGGTGGTTCTAATGAACTCTTGAGCCTACTTTTAAATGAAGAAATAGATTCGAGCCTTTTAGGAAGTCTAGAAAAGATTAAGCATCCCCAATTAGAAATAGAAGAACTCTTTCAAAAAGAATTTTTTATCATTATGTCGGATAGTCATCCACTAGCCAATGAAAAAGAATTAGGATTTAAAGACTTACTTAATGAAGACTTTATCTTATTGGGAGAGCATAATATCCACTTTAATGCCTTTAATCGTTTAAATGAAAAATATAATCAATCAGCTAATGTAGTTTTGAAATTAGATGATGCTCATACCATAAAAGAACTTGTCAGGAAAAATTTAGGGATCAGTCTTATGGCAGATATCCGCTTATCAGAAGACTTTAAAAATCTAGTTAAAGTACCATTTATTGAAGAAGATAAACAATTCTTTCATATTAATTATGCCTATCAAAAAAATTCTATTCTCTCTGAAAGTGAAAAAAACTTTTTAGAAATATTGAAAACATTAAAATAAATATTGCATAAGAGCATCAATGATTTGGTGCTTTTTTGATAGTAATTATTTACAGTAGAAAGCGCACAAAAAACTTTCAGGAAATGTTATAATTAGAAGTATGATGTGAATCGTTTTTAGAGCAAATAGCATTATCCAGTCAAAGAAAAATATAAGGAAATTATATTATAATTTATTAATCACTAAATATTTGAGAAGAAATTAATAAGAAGATAAGACTAGATAGGAATTAAAGTAAAATGGAAAAAGATTATTTAAAAACAAGATTTGAACCAGAAGAATTTGAAAAATTAAAAAAGAAACTTGTCAGATATGAGTGTGCTTTAGATGTTGTCAGAACTCAACTTTCTAATCTAAATACCTATTATAATAATTTTGAGGCGATCAACCCAATTGAGCATATCAAACATCGTTTAAAATCACCGGAAAGTATTGCAGGAAAGCTGAAAAAGAAAGATTTGCCTGTGACCGCCGATGCTGCTGATGAACATTTATCAGATATTGCAGGAATTCGTATTATTTGTTCTTATGCTAAAAATATCTATGAGATTGTTGAAATTATCAAAAGCCAAGAAGCTTTTACAGTTGTTAGCGAAAAAGATTATTTAAGAAACGTTAAAAAAACAGGTTATCGTAGTTATCATATGATTGTCGAAGTTAATTTAGGACATCTATTTAGTGAACAAACTTGTCGAGTTGAAATTCAGTTACGAACTTCGGCAATGGATTTTTGGGCAACGTTGGAACATAAAGTTCGTTATAAATATGATGGACAAATTCCTGAGCAACTCAGTGGTGAACTACAAAATTGTGCAGAGCAAATTCATGCGCTTGATGAGAGAATGTATCTTATTCATAAAGTTGTGGACATGATTAATCAGTCTGAAGTTGATATTGAACAAATTGGTTACTGATAAAACTAAAAATAAGAACTTGTCAAAGGATGGATAATCTGTTATACTTATTGAGTATGTTTTTGCATACTAATAAAACTGTTCATCCGCTGAGCTTAATTTGCTAGATGCTGCTTAATGATGGGCAAGAGGAGAAAAAAATGAACCTTATCGAATCTATCAACGCTGCGCAACTCCGCACTGATATTCCTGACTTCCGTCCTGGTGACACTGTACGTGTTCACGCAAAAGTTGTCGAAGGAACTCGCGAACGTATCCAAATGTTCGAAGGCGTTGTTATCGCTCGTAAAAACTCAGGAATTAACGAAACTTACACTGTTCGTAAAATTTCAAACGGTGTTGGTGTAGAACGTATCTTCCCAGTTCACACTCCACGTGTTGAACAAATCGAAGTTATCCGTCACGGTAAAGTACGTCGTGCGAAACTTTACTACCTCCGTGCACTCACAGGTAAAAAAGCTCGTATCGCTGAACGTCGTCGTTAAGATACACCAGTTTAACCGCTCTATTGAGCGGTTTTTTATTTGGAAAGATTTATGGTTATGCTCAAAGATTTAAGGATATTGTTTTATTGAATCTACTGTGCTAGGTTAATGAAGTAGTTCATAATTTAAAATAGAAGAAGTTGAATAATAAGAGCCGTTTGGTAATTTATCAAGACGACTTTTTTTGTAGTTAAATAATGACATTGGTGATGGATTTTAAGGAAAAAAATGCGATAATTATTTAAATGTAGTTTATAGAGTACAGTGCAATTAAAAAAGATCAGAAAGGACTGAAATGAAAAAAATATCAGTCGAGAAGAAGCAAAGAAATCTTTAGTCTATGACCCTTATTTTGAAAAAGGCCATTATGGGAGTAAAATTTTTCAAACTATAATTGCTCTTTTAGGATGGTGTGGTGTTATCATACCATTTTTATGGATTATCTTTCCTTTTGTTTTTCCAAATCGAGCACGTTTTGATCATATCATAATTTATAGAGAAGAAAAATCTACACTTTTATTTCTTTTCATTTTTCTTTCTATATCTTTTATTTTCCTATCTATTTTGTATATTATCCTAACTTTTTTGAATAATTATCGTTTTAAACATTTTCTACAAAAAGAAAAGCAGTACGATGCTGAACGTGTCGGTGTAAGACGAAAGTTAATAAATCAAGCTTACGATGAACGATTTGGCACAAAAGATTTTCGCCATAATGTTTGTTTTTATTCGGTCAAAGAAGAGCAAAATTTGGAAACAGATTTTGTGAAAAAACTTTATCAGAAGGGAGAAAACAATGATTAGTTTTGTTCAAACGGGAAATGGCATTGTTGACTTTATTCTGACACTGATATTTCTGGTGTTAATTACTTACCCAATTTTAGGCGGATTCGCCTGGTTTATTGGAGTCTTATGTTATAGCTTTTTGTTCAAATATAAGCAAAAGAATTGGGATGATATTCCAGTAGAAGTTGAACCTTTTGTTACTATAATGGTTCCAGCTCATAATGAAGAAATAGTCATTGAAGATACACTTAATTATTTAATGACAAAAATTAATTATGAAAATTATGAGGTTCTAGTTACTGATGATGGTTCAACTGATAGAACTCCCGAAATTTTAAAAGAATTACAAGAAAAATATGATAAATTGCGCGTGATTAGAATTGAAAAAAATAAAGGAAAAGCGCATGCCTTTAATATTGGTTTAGGATTTGCAAAAGGAGAACTAGTTTTAAGCAACGATGCAGATACTGTTCCAGAACCTGACTCTTTAAATCGCTATATCAATTATTTTATTCGACAAGATTCTACTAACATCTCAGCAGTAACAGCTAATATGGATGTTCAGAATCGTGCAAAATTGATTGCGAAATCTCAAACAGTTGAATTTTCTAGTATTGTAGGAATTATTAAACGGACTCAACTTGGTGTGCTAGGGAGTATTTATGCCTATAGTGGTGCAAATACGATGTATCGAAAAGATGCCTTAATTGATGTCGGTTTGTTTCGACAAGATAGAGCCACAGAAGATATTAGTATTGCTTGGGACCATCAAATGGACGGTTGGTTATCATTGTTTGCGCCTCGTATTATGTTTTTTATGGAGGTTCCAGAATCTCTGAAAATGCTCTATCGTCAAAGGAAACGGTGGGCCAAAGGTGGAACAGAGGTTTGGCTGACTAATTTTAAAAAAGTATTTTTACACCCTTTTGACAACGTTGGCCGAACAATTATGTTTATTGACCAAAGTTTCAGCATTATCTGGTCATTCTTTTTCTGGATTTCGTCAGTAATTTTTATCTGGTCTTTATTTCAATTTGCCATTACCGGAAACTTAGAACGGATTTATCACATGTTAACGATGGCCTTTCTCTTTGTTTGCTTTGAAATGATTTCGGGAACTTTTCAATTAGTCGCTTCATTAATAGTTGATGACCGTGGAAGAAAAGTAAAATATCTATTATTTGCTCCACTTTATATGCTTTTTTACTGGGTAATGAATGCATTAACCATTGTAACGACTTTTATTCCAGCAGTAAAAACTATTCTAGGTTTAGGGTCTGGAACCTGGAAAAGTCCGGAGCGTAAAGGGATAAAAGTGACAAATAAAAAAGATAATTGAAATTACTAACGATAAAAGTTTGATTTTATATCTTATCATTTGAAAATTTTTGAGGAGTTAAAGTACTCCTTTTTTTGAATTAACTTTTTTTAAGAAGACTAATAATAATAATAAAGACTTGTATAAAGACAACTAAGCGTAATTTTTAATCATCATAAATAAAATATTGTATCCATTATGTTATAATTAAATGAGAATTGAAGAATATTTTTTGGAGGTAAAGTTATGTTAACAGATTTTGAAAAACTTCGACGCGGAGTCGGATTTAGTGGGATAATTTCAATTATTATTGGTTTATTGATATTATTCTTACCTACAAAAACAGCAGCTATTGTCGCCGCTCTTGTAGGGGTAGCACTCGTAATTATGGGTGTCATTTATATTGGAGCAAATCTAGTCAAAAGAAGTGAAGAAAAAGGAAATTTCTGGAGAATTTCTCATCTCTTGTTGGGATTTATCTACCTATTTGCAGGAATTTTTGTTTTTTCAGATTTGAATGCAGCTGCAGAATCCCTTTTTGTCCTTATTGGTATTTTTGTAGGGATTAGTTGGATTGTAGATGGAATTGTAACTCTTACAGTTTTGACTAATTTCAATAGTAAATTTTGGGGGATTTTCTTAAGTGTAATTAGTATCATTGCTGGTTTTACTTTAGTATTTTCTCCGCTTTGGGGAGGGGTAACTTTGTGGTTACTTCTTGGAATCGAATTTTTAATTGTTGGGTTCATCAAAATGATTCACTATTACAGATGGGATAAATAGAAACGAAAAGGCCGATGAATATCGGCTTTTTTATTTATGCAACTTTATTAGAGATAAATAAAATTTTTATGGAACAAAATTGATAATGATTGGTCTCAAAAAAAAACTAAAGAATATATTTGGAAGCGTCTGACAATTTTTTATTCGTGATATAATTTTTAGTGGACGTTTTTTGACGTTCTTAGATTGGGGATGAGAATGAAAAATTATCTCAAATGGCTCAAAGATGAGCTAAAATCAATTAATACAGCCGGAAGCATCATGCTTTCGTTTATCATAGGAGTACAGTTGGCTTTCTTTTTAACGTCAACAATTACGGTCTTATCAATTATCACTTTGATTGCTACCTTAATGGGGTCGGCATGTACAGTTTACATGATGATTGGAAAACCAATTAATGGTCTTTTGGGGCTGATTAGTGCTTTTGGTTATATCTATATTAACTGGACTGCTGGTCACTATGCCTCTGTTTTAGATCAAATTGTTTTTGTTTTGCTGATTGACTTGCCATTGATTTTCACTTGGAAAACTTGGGGACATCGAATTGAAAATGGGGTCAAATTCATGAAGACAAAAGGATGGATTTTGACAATCAGCAGTATGTTGGTTCTTTGGTGGCCAATTACAGTCATTTATACAAAACTTGGAGACACCAATCCTTTATGGGATGCTATTACTTTAATTATTGGAGCTGCGGCTTCAATCTTGGTTGTTAGAGGTTATGGGGATAGTTACTCACTTTGGCTCTTATCTGATGTGGTCATGATTATTTTATGGGCAACAGCACTTATGGATGGCTATTCTGCAAGTTCTTTAGCAATGCTTCTAACTATTACTTTCTATTTGGTTACTTCTTTATATGGAAAATTCTTTTCTATTTGGAAGAATGACAAGAAGGCAAGTGGAGAAGTAGTAACTGAGAGAAACTAAAAAGGGAGTTGCTCATTGAGCAACTTTTTTTATTTAAAGTATAACAAAAGCACCTACTCTCAAAATTAAAGTAGATGCCTTTATCGATTGGGATACTCGCCCATTTTTTTCTCCTTAAACTAATTGTTCTAAGTTTTGTACAGCTTCTTCAATAGTATCTCCAGCACCATAAATATTTGAATCATTTACAAGTGATGCTCTGAAGATATTATGAGAAGTATCTAGAGTTACTGTATATTGGAAAAATTTATTTTTGTTAGTGAATGTCATAGTGCATTCTCCTTTCTTTATTTATTATACGAAAGGGAACCAAATTGGTTCATAACGAAATTCCAACTAAATTGTAGCATAAAGAAATCAGAATATCAAAAAAAGTGATTTAATATTTTCATAAAATTATATTTTTACTTCTAAGTAAAATTGGAAAAAAAGTCTTAAAAATAAAAGTTTCTTCTAAAAATATAGTGAGTGTTTAGTTGGACTTCTTAAATATTTTATCATAGAATATAGTAAAGGAGGCGTTTACAATGAGAGATGAATACAAGAAAATTTTAGTTGCAGTTGATGGCTCTGACCAATCGAAAGAAGCAATTCACGAAGCAGTCGCCATTGCCAAAAGAAATAAAACTTCATTATTTGTTTTACATGTTAAAGACGAAACAAGACTTCGGGGAACTCCGTATGCCTTGGCAATTAATTTGGATGATTTAGAAACAGAATCTAAAGAAATTATTGCTGAAGTTGAGGTTCTGATTAATGATGAAGTTGAGTTTGAAGTCCATGCCTTTACAGGAAATCCAAAGAAAGAAATCATTAATTTTGCAAAGCAATTTGAATTGGATTTGATTGTAGTCGGTTCAAATGGTAAGGGATTATTAGACAGGATGCTAGTAGGTTCGACGACAAGTTATGTTGTTAATCATGCACCTTGCAATGTTATGGTTGTAAAATAACCAAAAAATCTTGGCGTAAGCTAGGATTTTTTATGAAGATTTATATAATGACAAAAGAATTCACTAGAGTTAGTGAAGAAAAGGATGATAGGGGAATGTAGAAAATAGGAGGAATGAGTTAATGGCGTCGAAACAGGAGTTAATTGATTATGTAGCAGACCGTACAGAACTTTCAAAAGTAAATGCAGCAAAGGCAATCAATGCCTTTGTCGAGGCAATCACTTACTATATTTCTGAAGGGACTCCCGTACATATTTCAAATTTTGGGACTTTTGAGGTTCGTAAACGTGCAGCCAGAGTCAGTCATGATGTTCATTCAAGAGAAAAAATTTTAGTAGGCGAACAAAATATTCCGGTATTTAGAGCTGGAAAAGCTTTAAAATTGGCTACGAAACAAGAACTATCTGATGAAGATATGGTGATTGAAACATTGAGCAATATGATTTTGGAAGTTCAGCAACATGATTAACACCTGTTAATGGCTGTTATTTTCCAAATAGAATGATAAAAAACGATTCTTCTAAAAGAACCGTTTTTTTTTTAATTTATGAGCTCAACTAATAGATTAGCAATTTGAGTAGGTGTTTCCTTTTGTTTTCGACGAATCCACGATTGAGTAGTTCCAAAAATAGCATTAGCATAGTAGGTTGTCGCATAAATTTCCCCTAATTTTCCTAATTTAAGATGTTTAGATTGAGGGAAAAAGGAACTTTGAATAAGTTCTTTGAGTTTTTGCAACATAAACTGGTGGATTTCTTTGCTACCATTTTCCGAAAGAAGAGCGGCATATATTTGATTTCCTTTTAGAAATTCAAAAGTTTCAAGCATCGTTGCATGAATATTTCCGTTATTTTTTTCAAATACATATTGAATAGTCTCAAAAAGTCGACGTTGATAGGCTTCAATCATGTCATATTTATCTTGATAATGAGTATAAAAACTACTACGACTAACTTTAGCTAATTTCACAAGTTCAGTCGTTGAAATTTGGTCAAAAGATTTCTCGCCTAAAAGTTGAATCATGGCATCTCGTAATTGAAGTTTTGTACGATCTTTTCTGCTGTCATTGGACATTATAGGGGAACCTCCGTCCTTTTTAGAATGTAAGTGCTTTATTTAGACAGATTTAAAAATCTGTCCAAAACTGAATGGATAATAATTGTCAAATTTTCTAAAAAGTTTATAATACGTATTGTAACAATTTTTGGACGTATTGTCCATAAAGAAAGGGGAAAAGATGTTAAAAAAAGAATGGCAAGCCATTTTAAAGCACAAATTTTTTATTATTGTTATTATCGCTTTGGCACTTGTACCAGCAATTTATAACTATATTTTCTTAGGTTCTATGTGGGATCCTTACGGTAAATTGAATGACTTACCAGTAGCGGTTGTAAATTTAGACAAGACGTCTGAATTGAACGGAAAAAAATTCAAACTTGGTGATGATGTCATTGCTGAAATGAAAAAATCAAAGGATTTAGATTATCATTTTGTTTCGGAGTATAAAGCTTCTAAAGGGATAAAAAAAGGTGATTATTACATGGTTATCACTTTTCCAGAAAACTTTTCAGAAAATGCAACAACCTTAATGAATAAGAAACCAAAAACGGTTCAGTTAGATTATCAAACGACACGTGGTCATAACTATATTTCATCAAAAATGAGCGAAAGTGCGATGAATCAGCTGAAATCAGAGGTTTCTAAAAATATCACGGAAACTTACACCAAAGAAATTTTCGCTAAACTTGGTGATATGAAGTCAGGAATGAAAGAAGCTTCTGACGGTTCAAATAAATTGGCTGATGGAACTTCGTCAGCATTAAATGGTTCAAAAGAATTAAGTAGTAATTTGAATACTTTATCTTCATCAAGTTTAACTTTTACTGACGGCGCAAATAATTTGAATTCAGGCTTAAATAAATATGTATCAGGAGTGAATCAAGCTGCCAATGGGGGACAACAACTTTCTTCTGGTGCAGACCAATTTGTCAGTGGAACGCAACAATTAGCAGCAGGTACACAAACACTGGCTGATAAATCAAAAGAGCTGTCAGCAGGAATTTCACAAATTTCTCAAGGGTCAGAAGCGGTGAGTCAATTGCAATCGGGTGTGCAACAATTATCTGAAGGCTTAAGTCAAATGGCTCAAAAAACAACTTTATCCGAAACTCAACAGCAAAATATTAGTGCTGTACAAAATGGTCTTACTGAATTAAATCAGGAGTTACAAAAAAATACGATTGACCCAAATTTGGCTGCCAATATCCAAAATAACTTGAAAGGTCTTGGAGCTACGGTCACAAATCTAGCTAATGATCAAGTGGCGGCCTCTAAGACAGCAGTTGAAAGTACTGAGACTTTTAAAACTTTAAGCGAAAGTCAGAAAACAGATATAAGAAATGCATTAGATAATTCTGTTGGTGCTGGAGCAGTTCAAACCGATTTACTATCTTTAAATAAGAATATTAAAGGAGTCCAAGACAGTCTTACAAGTCTACTACCAATGTTTGGAAAAATTGCTGATCTTAAAACATTAGTTCCAGGAGCAAGTCAAATAATTGCTGACCTTTCAGGTGGTCTGAACGAAGTAAACACTAATGTAAACACAAAATTTATTCCTGGTATCAATCAGTTAAATGCTGGTTTGACGAATTTTAATGACCAGTTAACTTCTGGAAGTCAAAAATTAACTTCTGGTTTTGCCCAATATGCTGACGGAGTTAATCAAGCAAACGCTGGCGCTCAACAATTAGCAAGTAAATCAAAAGATTTACAAAGCGGGACAATGCAATTAGTTTCTGGATTGTCACAATTACAAGCGAATGGTTCAACTTTAACTTCAGGTTCAAATCAATTGGCAGGGGGTGCTCAACAAATTTCCTCTGTTTCACAACAATTGGCAAATGGAGGTTCAAGTTTAACAAGTGGTTTGGGAACGCTAAATACAGGGGCTAATAACTTGTCAACAGCGTTAACCAAAGCAGATGATACTCTCTCAGCAACTAATAATTCTAATGAAAATGCTAAAAAAGTAGCTGCACCGTTGAAACTTAAACATACTGACCATGACAATGTACCAGAAAATGGTGCAGGAATGACACCATACATGATTAATGTTGCTCTCTTTATTGGTGCCCTTGCGACAAATGTTGTGATTGGAATTGGTTTCTCAGGTGAAAAATGGAAATCTGGTCGCGAATTTATGTTGGCGAAAATTGGTACAAATGGTTTGGTAGCACTTTTACAAGGAATCATCGTCTGGGGAGCAGTTGCTCTTCTTGGATTGAGACCAAATCATTTGTGGGAAATGTTGTTGTCAGTACTTTTAATCAGCTTCGCTTACATGGCAATCAATACTTTCTTCTTAACGGCTCTAGGTAAGATTGGTGAATTCCTTATGATTGTTGTCTTAGTTCTACAACTGGCGACGAGTGCAGGAACTTACCCCTTACAACTTGCGCCTAAAATATATCAAGTCATCAGTCCTTGGTTACCAATGACTTATGGTTTAAAAATGTTACGCGAAACCATTGGTTTGAATGGAGCAATTTTACCAGAAGCAATCCTATTTGTGGTTATTATCGCTCTCTTTACTTTCATGTTGAGTTTCTTCAAGAAATTCTCACGTTTTGCATAAAATAAATTACTGACAGAAAAAATTTATTCATAAAATTTTCTGTCAGTAATTTTTTATCTAGAAATTTTAAAATAAATTTGGTAAAATAAAGCTGTAAAAAGAATTTGACAATTTGGATTTGTCCTAGAAAGCACATTCGTTCAACTTTTAAAGTTTTGCTTTTTATGACAGCCTAAGGAGATAAAATGGCAGATAAATACACAGAAGAGCAAGTGAATGAAATCAAGGACAAAATTCTCTCTGCCCTTGAAAACGTCATTGACCCAGAGCTTGGGATTGATATTATCAACCTCGGATTAGTTTATGAAATTAGCTTTGAAGATAACGGATTTACAGAAATTAAAATGACATTGACAACAATGGGTTGCCCTTTGGCGGACCTTTTGACTGAACAAATTCATGATGCTTTGAAAGAAGTGCCAGAAGTTGGTGAAATCAAGGTGAACTTGGTTTGGTATCCAGCATGGACAGTTGATAAAATGAGTCGTTATGCCCGTATTGCTTTGGGAATTCGATAAATATAATAAAAAACTCCTTAGTCAGCATTGACTAGGGAGTTTTTTATTTATTAACGAAATTCATTATTCAATTATAAGCTTTTTGTCTGTATATTTTAATCTTTGGTATTTTATTTTAAAAAATAATATTTTTGTCTTAGTTCTAATTTCTAAAAAACTTAGTCATAACAAGAGGTTTAATCCAATAAAAAAATATTTAATTTAGGTAATGCATTTATTATTTGACTAAAAGTATAGGTCGTGTTATAATTTTTTTGCTTAGGAAATATTTTGAAAATTTAATTTAAGCAATTTTGGTTAGAGATTTTCTAACCATCGGTAGGTGAGGCTACCACAGGGATACGGGTTGCTGCCGCAGAGTCGTGGAGACACGATGAGAGGGCCAACAGTTCACGTCGAAAAAAGAAGGCGTGAAATAGTGCAACAACATCGCCCTGCGGAGCTAAAGCTTGAACGATACTGGGTACTTTAGTTCACTTGATAGTGTATCTTTTTGAAATCATACCTTGTCTACGTTCAACCGGCGTAGGCAATTTTTTTATAAAAAAGGAGGTGGTGAAAATGGAAGCACAGAATAACAGTGGCTCAGACCCTGGGAGCTGTAGGAAGAAAGATAGCTTAAAAGTGGAAATGCATTTTTATCACTTCAATCTAATCTAGTTCTCTGAGTTGGAGCTGTACAATCAAAATCTACTATAAATCAGAAATTGAGGTACAAGCCGATGACAAAAATATTAATTCATACAACAATAAAAAATAAAAAAATAAGAAAGAAAAAGTTATTCATTGATTTGCAACTAGAAATACTCTTGGCGTTCATTTGGAAAATTAACGAAGAGGGATTCATTTATGGATAAAAAAATTACAAAAAATAGTTTTTTAGATTTATCTATTTTGATTCCTTATTTGATTCTTTCAGCTGTTGGCTTACTCATGGTGTTTTCAGCAACTGTCCCCTATCAAATTAACCGAGGACTATCTCCTTATCGATTGGCAATTTCTCAAGGAGTTTTTATAATTATAAGTTTTGTGGCTTTAATTATTATTTATCGAGTAAAATTAAGAATTATAAAAAATGAAAAGATTTTAAAAATAATTTTTCTAATTATTATCTTGCTGATGATTTATTCAAGGGTGGGTCCTAATACATCAGCGAATGGAGCGCATGGATGGATTCCCTTATCAGGGATTGGAACTATTCAGCCGGTTGAATTTGCAAAACTTTTTACAGTTTGGTTTCTTGCTTCTATCTTTTCTAACAGACAAGAAGAGATTGAGAAAAATGATATTCAAGCAATTTTTAAGGGTAACAATCTCATAAAAAAAGTTGTAGGGGGATGGCGATTTCCGATTATCTTACTAATGATAGTGGAACTCAGTATGCCTAATTTAGGAAATACAGCAATTATTGGGCTCTTAGCCTTGATAATGATTGGTGCAAGTGGAATTTCTTGGCGATGGTTTTCAGGTTATGGGAAGATGTTGCTTACGATTAGTCTTAGTTTTTTGCTCTTTCTTTTTATCAGTGGAGGCGATTTGATTCCAGGATCTTATATTAATGCTCGATTTAAAGCATTTGTTAATCCTTTTACTGACTTGGCTTCTTCGGGTCATCAACTTGCTAATTCATATTATGCGATTGTAGATGGTGGCTGGTTTGGAAGAGGGCTGGGGAATTCGATTGAAAAACAAGGATTTTTGCCTGAAGATCATACAGATTTTATATTTTCAGTAATAGTAGAAGAATTGGGAATCATTGGTGGAATTATAATCCTAGCTGTCATTTTTTTCATGATTACCCGAATGCTTTTGGTGGGGATGCGGGCAAAAGATCCATTTAATTCAATGATTTCAATTGGTTGTTCATCTTTTTTGTTGATACAAGTTTTTGTCAATTTAGGTGGAGCAATTGGTTTGGTTCCAGAAACAGGTGTCACCTTTCCCTTTTTATCACAAGGTGGATCATCATTTTTAATTTCAACTTTGGCAGTAGGACTGGTTTTGAATAGCTCGGCTGACGAAAAATTAAAGAGTTTAAGTAAGTTATAATTTTTAATAAAAGAAAGAAGTATTCTTGATATGAAAAGAAAAGAAATTAGACAAAAGAAAAAAATAAAAAGGTCTAAAAAAGTATATTTTGTTCGTTTTATGTCCCTTTTTGTTATTTTAGTCGTGGCAGTTAGTGCGGTTATCTATGTTCAAGCAGAGAAAACATTAACGAAAACTCATGTAAATACAAAAATAAAAAGTTCTAGTATATCTGCAAAAAAACCACTAACTATTTTGCTTATGGGAGTGGATACTGGTGATAATAGTCGGGGTGGTGCAGATTCATGGAATGGAAATTCAGATTCTCAAATTATTTTAACATTGAATCCTCGGACAAAAACAACCACTATTATTTCAGTGGAACGAGATACGATGACGAATATTGAAGATGCATCTGGAAAAATTCAATCTACTCAAAAAATGAATGCTGCTTATCCTTTAGGATTTAATAATGGTGGGTTATCATCTGCTGTTACTTATGCCATGAAAACGATTGGTAATCAAGTAGGGCTGAATCTTAATAATTTTATGATTGTTAATATGGACGGTTTAGTAAATCTTGTGAATGACGTTGGAGGAGTATAAGTTGTCAATGATACTAATGGCTCAGATGTCTATCAAGGGACTGATTCAGGTAAAATAACTTTGCCTGGTTCAGATAAAACTGTAGATAGTGGAGCAATTTATATCTCAAATACAGAACCTGAATATAAAGCTTATGTTCCTTATCTTTCAGGAAATCCTAAGCAGCTCATCAACGGAGAACAAGCTTTAGTTTTTGCCCGAGATAGAGATACGTTAGCTAATGGGAATTATGGACGCGCCGCTCATCAACGAGAAGTTATGACTGAATTAATGAACAAGATGCTTAGTCTTAATAGTGTTTTTAAATATCAATCATTTTTAAATGATATTTCATCAGATTTTAAAACGAACATTTCGATAAATCTTGCTAATTTGACCGCACTTATGGCTTATAAAGATTGTCTTAACAAGGTAGTTTCTATTCAATATCAAGGGGTAAGTCAAATGGTGGATGGTGGAAGTTATGAATTCATACCAGAAAATGTGGATTTGGCTATTCAAAATATAATGAGACAAGCAAATGATGAGTCTGTCAATGATAAGCTTGATCAAAGTGTCATTACTTATGAAAACTATTTTGGAAGTGAAACTGACCAATATTATATGCCTTCTGCGACGGTAACTATCAAAGGTGAAAAAAGTGAAACTTATGGAGTGGATACTAAAGGGAGTCTGGTAAAAATAAATAAGGAGAATGCTCAAGACTATGTTTCAAGTCAAGGAGGAGCTTTAGTCGCTAATTAAAATAGAGAAAATAAAATAAAATAATGTTAACCAGTTGACATTGTTTTATTTATAGGATATACTTAACTGGTTAACTAAATTAATAAATGAAAGGATAATATTTTGGCGAAGAAATCAAAAATTGCTAAATTTAAAAAGCGACAAAAATTAGTTGCTCAATATCAAGAGCTTAGACAGGAACTTAAGAAAGAAAAAAATTATGAAGCTCTCCGAAAACTCCCTAAAGATTCTCATACCAATCGAATGAAAATGCGAGATCGAATTGACGGAAGACCCAGAGCCTACATGCGAAAATTTGGTATGTCACGAGTTAATTTTAGAAAATTGGCGCATGAAGGTAAGATTCCAGGGGTTAAGAAGTCAAGCTGGTAGAAATCTTTTTGAAAAATTTTATGGGATATGATAAAAATATTTTTATTATGTAATTTAAAGAATACTTCATCTTAATGAATGGAGTATTTTTTCTCTATTTTTCTTAAGTAAAATTTAAGTCTTAAGTCCGAGAAAAAGTAAGCTTTTTTTTGGTACAATAGATTTATGAATAAAAAATTGAAAGCAATCTTTATTATAGAAATTTTTATTGTATTAGGATTGATTTTTCATGTGATTAGTACACCGCGTATGTGGGTAGTTCTAGCTTTAGCTATTCTCTTTACTATCTTGGCGACTCGTTCGCGTGCGCGTGTATTACGTATCATCAGTTTCATTTTTTGGGCAATATCGGTAATGATTCTCTTCACAGTTGGATGGTTCTGGTTAGCAATTATCTTCCCTACGATTGCTTGCATCGTTTTTTGGAAAAATAATCCACGAGAAGGAGGAGTAAAAAATTTTTCTTACGAAGATATTTCTCAAGATGAATCTGAGTCAATCATGAATGAAAATCAAAATGATATCATTGATCTTGATGATGTTACTTTTAAACCTTCTGGAAATAGTCTTTCTATTAAAAAAATGACAGGTAATACAAAAATTATTGTTCCTGAGGACGTAGGAGTTTCGCTTGATTTAACAACAAATGCTGGGCTTGTAAAGATTTTCAATGAGGCAGCACAAATTAATGCGGGAAATGTTCGTTATTTTAGTGAAAATTTAGATCAGGCGGAAAAACGAATTAAAATCAATATCCGTGTTGATTCAGGAAATATTGAGGTGATTAGAGGATGAAAAAATCACTTTTCACAACCTTTTTAGCAGTTTTTAGTATCATCCTTATTATGTACCTTCTACTATTTATAATGATGAATAGTGGTCAACCTTTAGGGGGACTAAATACCGCTAATATTATTAGGGAACTTCGAGATAATTTCTATGGTTTATGGATATTTATATCAGTTGCAGGATTACTTGCGCTGATTTTTACCCTTTTTAATCATATTGAAAATATGGCTATTCAACAAAAATTTCAAGATGATATTAAACTTTTAGAAGAAAATCAACAACCTGAATCTCCTGAATTACAAGCTGTTCATGATAAAATTATGAATATGTCAGCTGAACTCCAAGAATTATCTAAGCAAAAATCTGCTGACAAAGCTGAAATTATTGAATTAGAGCGTAAAAGAATTTCACGTGAACTTCATGATTCTGTCAGTCAAGAACTTTTTGCAGCGACAATGATTTTATCTTCTGTTGCTGGTTCGACACAAAATTTGACTAAAGAACAAATCGAAACACAGACACAATTGGTTTTAAAAGTGCTCCATTCTGCACAAAATGAAATGCGAGCACTCTTACTACATCTTAGACCAGTAGAATTAGATGGTAAGAGTTTAGCAGAAGGGCTGTCAGCACTGACAGACGAGCTCCAAGCGAAAATTTCAGCAAATATTACAGTTAAATTGGCTGACATTGAAGCGACGAGTAATGTTGAGGACAATTTATTTCGAATGGCTCAAGAGATTTTATCGAATACTTTGCGTCATTCGCAAGCCGAGCACATTGAAGTTTCTTTAAGAGAATCACTTGGAAACATTTTTTTGAAAATTGCTGATGATGGAGTTGGTTTTGATGTTTCTACTAGTGATAAGACGGCCAGTTACGGTTTAGCCAATATCAAAGAACGTGCTTTATTAATCGGCGGAGATGCCAAAGTAATCTCGGCACCAGGTGCGGGGACAACTGTTGAAATCATTATCCCTAAAGCGAAGCCGAGCCTTTAAAAATGATGCGTATTTAGAAAGAACAAAATGGAAAAAATTAAACTTTTAATTGTTGATGACCACCAGATGGTGCGACTAGGTTTATCAAGTTTCATGAATATTCAACCCGATATCGAAGTGGTTGGTGAAGCTGCCGATGGCGAGTCAGGATTTTTAAAAACTGAAATGCTTGACCCTGATGTTATTCTCATGGATTTAGTGATGGATCGACTTGATGGAATTGGAGCAACTCAAAAGATTTTAGCCAAAAATCCAGAACGAAAAATTTTAATTCTAACGAGTTTTATTGATGACGAAAAAGTTTTTCCGGCTTTAGCTGCTGGAGCTAAAGGTTATATTCTTAAAACATCACAAGCCGCTGATATTGCATCTGCAATCAGAAAAGTTGCCAATGGAGAAGATGTCCTTTCCGATGCTGTCAAGGAAAAGATTGCTCAACAAAAACATCGAAAACATGAATTATATGATGATTTATCAAAAAGAGAATTAGAAGTATTAAAAGTACTTGCGACGGGACTTTCTAATCAAGAAATTGCTGATGAACTTTTTATCAGTTTAAAAACAGTCAAAACTCATGTTTCTAATATTTTTAATAAGCTTGAAGTGTCAGACCGAACTCAAGCAACAATTTATGCCATTCAACATCACTTAGTTTAAACCTGAGGAAAAACAAGTTAGAAATATGATATAATTAAGTTTGTACAAATAAAATTAAAGTTAAAAAAAGATGGAAAAAATATTAGAAAAAGCCCCAAAAATAAAAATCATTTTTTTTGATATTGATGATACTTTGAGGGTCAAAGATTCAGCTTTCATGCCTGAATCAATTACTGAAGTTTTTTATAAACTTCGTGAAAAAGGAATTATGACAGGAATTGCAACGGGAAGAAATCTTTTCGGAGTTGTTCCAGAAGTTAGGGCATTAAAACCAGATTTCTATGTAGCAATCAATGGTGCCTATGTTGAAAATGCACAAACAGGAGAAGTATTATATAAAAATACTTTTTCTAAGGAGTTAATTGAAGAAATTATCACTTGGCTGAAAAATGAACAAAGTGGATATTCTTTTGTAGCTGCGGATAGTTTGAAAATTTCAAAATGGGATAAAATTGCTAGTGATGCAATTGGTCCAGTTTATTCTGAATTGGAAGAAAATCCCAATTATTATAAAACAAATGAAATTTATCAAATGTTGACAATTTCTGACCATGATGACCAATTAGAATTACCAGAAATTTTATCCGATAAAATTCGTTTGGTTCGTTGGCATCCAAACAGTTCAGATATTGTTCCAATGGAAGGTTCTAAAGCAATCGGCTGTCAAAAAGTTTTACAAGAACTTGGTCTGAAAGCTGAGAACATGATGAACTTTGGTGATGGACTTAATGACCGTGAACTCTTTGATTTTGCCGGTCTGTCAGTAGCTATGAAGATTTCACATCCTGAAATTTTAGAAAAAGCAGATTACATTACTGATTCTGTTGAAAATGATGGAATTCTAAAAGCCTTACAAGCCTTAAAAATTATTGATTAAAGCTATCAGTAAAAACTGTCAGTAAAAATTACTGACAGAAATTTATTAACTTATAAAAAGAAAGGAAGGTATTTTTAGAAATAAAAATACTAACTAAAAAATATGACTTACCCACAACTTGAACTTGAAAACTACAAAGGTACTACAGCAATTATCAATACAAATCATGGAAAAATGACTGTAAAATTATTTGATAATCTTGCTCCAAAAACCGTAAAAAACTTTATTGAACTTAGCAAAGAGGGGTATTATGATGGAGTAATTTTCCACCGTATCATCAAAGATTTCATGGTTCAAGGAGGAGACCCAACAGGAACTGGGATGGGTGGTTCTTCAATCTACGGAGAAAAATTTGAAGATGAGTTCTCAATGGACCTCTTTAATCTTCGGGGAGCTTTGTCAATGGCCAATGCTGGACCTAATACAAACGGAAGTCAATTTTTCATTGTTCAAAATAAAAACTTGCCTTATCCTAAAGATTCACTTATCCAAGGAGGGTGGCCTGAAGAAGTAGCTGAAACATATACTGGCGGCGGAACTCCTCATCTTGATGGCCGTCACACTGTCTTTGGTCAATTGGTTGATGAAGAAAGCTATAAAGTTCTCGATGAAATTGCAGCTGTTCGTGTAGGTGCGCAAGATAAACCAGTCGATGATGTCGTTATTGAATCAGTTGAGATTATCGAGCCATAATATGGAGAAGAAAAGTCCTAAAATCGGTGATATTGTTGAGGTTGAAATTATTGGAATGCAAGATTATGGTGCATTTGTAAAATTTTACCTGGATAATTCATCAAATAAAGAAAAAATTGAACAAAAAGGATTGATTCATATTTCTGAAATTCAATCTGGTTATGTCAAAAGTATTCATGATATTGCTAAAATTGGCCAAAAAGTGATGGCACAAATTATTGATATTGACGAATATAATGGCAAAATTAGCCTGTCAATTCGCAGTCTGGAAAAAAATCCGCAAGTTCACCATATTTACCGAAAAAAACATTTTACTGATTCTCGGGATAAAATTGGCTTTAAAACCCTTGCTAATTATTTGCCAGGTTGGATTGAAGAAAATGAAGCCTACCTTAAAGCCAAAAAAAATGCCCAAAGTGAGGATTTTCTTTGAATGATAACGTATTAAGATATATCAAACGAGTTTTTAATTTAATTACTATTCTTGGCTTTGTTGCGACAATTGTTGGTGGCATTTATTTATGGCGCCTTGGCGCATTTCAAAATCAAGCGGTCTTACAACAATTGATTGTGGCACATCGTTTTTTAGGACCATTAATCTTCCTTTGTATGCAAATTTTGCAAGTCATTGTTCCAATCATACCAGGTGGGATTACAATGGCAGCAGGGGTCATGATTTTTGGACCAGTTTGGGGTTTTGTTTATAATTACTTTGGAATTGTTGCGGGCTCTTTTTTACTTTTTCACTTTGGTAAAAAATATGGTTCTTCATTAGCCAAAACTTTTGTCAAAGAAAAAACATATAATAAATACATGGCTTGGTTGGATAAGGGGCAAAAACGCTTTAATATTGTTTTCGCGCTCCTCATTTTATCTCCTATTGCCCCAGATGATGCCCTTGTTTTAATAGCAAGTCAAACAAAAATGAGTTGGAAATTCTTCACTTGGAGTATCTTATTATGTAAACCATTGCCAATTCTCCTCTATTCTTATCTTTTGATTTTTGGAGGAGACCTTCTTGGGCACATTTTATAAAATGCTGAAAGTGCTTCAGTGTTTTTTTATTGGAATTTTTGAGAAAGAATGCCCAAATCATCCAAAAAAATTGTATAATAGAATGGATTTATGATATTAAACAGAAGTCACCTCAATAATAAAATTGTTTTTGTAAATTTGAAGCAAAAGTTAGAACTAAGTGATAGCAAATTGCCCAAATGAATTGCCAAAACAAGATTAAACTGACTGGAGCTAGTTTTGAAAAACAAGAAAGCAAATAGATTTACATTTGATTCACGAATTGATTATGGGCTAATTTTACCAGCCTTTATGTTAATATTGATTGGTCTTTACGCACTTTATGTTGCAGTAAGTCATGACCACCCCACGCAAGCAACGAATCTAGTTGTTCAACAAGGAACTTGGGTTATTGTCGGACTCTTTGTTGCTTTAATTGTCATGCATATGGATTCAAGGTTTTTATGGAATTTAACACCATTTTTTTACCTATTAGGTCTTATATTAATGGTTCTACCGATCTTTTTCTACGATAAAGCAACCTATGCTTCAACAGGTGCAAAAAACTGGCTCGCTTTTGGAGGACGAAATCTTTTTCAACCGTCCGAGTTTATGAAACTTTCCTATATTTTATTTTCGGCTAGGATTGTGGTTACCTTCCAAAATAATCTAAAAAAACGAGTACTCAAAGATGATTTCCGCTTAATCGGACTTCTGATACTTGAAACAATTCCAGTTGCCATTTTATCAGTCTTTCAAAAAGACTTCGGAACTTTCTTGGTCTTTGCAGCTATCTTTGCTGGAATTATTTTAGTTGCTGGTATTTCTTGGAAAATACTTGCGCCAGCTTTTCTTTTCGTAGCAGCAGTAGCTGTAGGAATTGTTGCTCTAGTTGCTTCACCAGAAGGACAAAAATTTCTTGAAAGTACCAGTTTTGCTCAATATCAGGTCAATCGTTTTATCGCATGGTTACATCCTTTTGAATATTCTCAGACTTTCAGTCTTCAACAAGCACGCTCATTGATTTCAGTTGGTGTTGGTGGTCTTTGGGGTAAAGGAATTGGTGTAGCTAATGTCAATGTTCCCGTTCGAGAATCAGATATGATTTTCACTGTCATTGCTGAAGATTTCGGATTTATTGGATCAGCCTTTTTGATTTTCCTTTACTTTATGCTGATTTATCGAATGATTCGAGTAACTTTCAAATCAAATAATCAGTTTTATACCTATATTTCAACGGGTATTATTATGATGATTCTCTTCCATGTCTTTGAAAATATTGGAGCAGCGATTGGTGTTGTTCCTTTAACAGGTATTCCCTTACCCTTCATTTCTCAAGGGGGATCGGCCTTAATGGCAAATATCATCGGCTTAGGGCTCGTTTTATCAATGAAATATAATCAATTACCAGAATTTGTCAAGGAACAAAGACAAATTCCAGTTAAGGGTGATAGTCGAAAAAATCGTCGAAGAAATAGACATTAACAATTAATAAGAATACAAAAAGTAAAAGTTACTGACAGAAAATTCAGTAGCTTTTTTATTACGATAAAATATTTAAAAGTCTATATATACCAAGGAAGAAAACGCTTTAAATTTTTGTGAATTATTAGAAATAATGATAGAATAAACTCGTGAGAGAAATCTCAAATACTAAATTTAATTGATTGTCTGAAACGACAACCATCCTATATAGAGGAGGCGTTTTTATGCGCGCAGCACGTTTTTACGACCGCGGGGATATCCGCATTGATGAAATTAATGAACCAATAGTAAAAGCTGGCCAAGTTGGCATTGATGTGGCTTGGTGTGGAATTTGTGGAATAGATCTCCATGAATTTTTAGATGGCCCAATTTTTTGTCCGTCAGCAGAACATCCTAATCCAATTACTGGAGAAGTACCATCAGTCACTCTTGGACATGAAATGTCTGGGGTTGTAAATTTTATAGGTGAAGGAGTAAGCGGACTTAAAGTAGGTGACCATGTCGTTGTCGAACCTTATATCGTTCCCGAAGGGACTGATACAAGTGAAACTGGACATTATAACCTCTCAGAAGGCTCAAACTTTATTGGTTTGGGCGGAAATGGTGGAGGTTTGGCTGAAAAAATTTCTGTTGATGAACGTTGGGTTCACAAAATTCCTGATAACTTACCATTGGATGAAGCTGCTCTAATTGAGCCACTATCAGTCGGCTATCACGCTGTTGAACGAGCAAATTTAAGTGAAAAGAGTACGGTATTAGTTGTTGGTGCTGGACCAATTGGACTATTAACTGCTGCCGTTGCAAAAGCGCAAGGACATACTGTTATCATCAGTGAACCTAGTGGACTTCGTCGTAAAAAAGCACAAGAAGCACAAGTTGCTGATTATTTCTTCAATCCAATTGAAGATGACATTCAAGCTAAAGTTCATGAAATTAATGAAAAAGGAGTGGACGCAGCCTTTGAATGTACCTCTGTCCAACCGGGATTTGACGCTTGTCTAGATGCGATTCGTATGGGTGGAACAGTTGTCATTGTCGCAATTTGGGGCAAGCCGCTAGTGTTGATATGGCAAAATTAGTAATCAAAGAAGCTAACCTTTTAGGAACGATTGCTTATAATAACACTCATCCAAAAACAATTGATTTAGTATCAACAGGTAAAATAAAATTGGACCAATTCATCACAGCTAAAATCGGTTTGGATGATTTGATTGATAAAGGATTCGATACGCTGATTCATCATAATGAAACAGCTGTTAAAATTTTAGTTTCACCAACTGGTAAAGGTCTATAAAATAAATAAATAAAGGAGAAATAAGATGTCTAAAATTGCAGCAGTTACTGGAGCAGGTCAAGGAATAGGTTTTGCAATCGCAAAACGTCTCTATAATGATGGTTTTAAAGTAGCTATTATTGATTACAACGAAGAAACAGCTCAAAAAGCAGCAAAAGAACTTGGAGAAAACTCATTTGCGATTAAAGCTGATGTTTCCGACCGTGAACAAGTTATTTCAGCTTTGAATGCTGTTGTCGACAAATTTGGTGATTTAAATGTTGTAGTTAATAATGCCGGAATTGCCCCAACAACACCAATTGAAACAATTACACCTGAACAATTTCATCAGGTCTATAATATTAATGTTGGTGGAGTTTTGTGGGGGACACAAACATCAACAGCACTTTTTAGAAAATTAGGTCATGGAGGTAAAATTATCAACACAACCTCACAAGCTGGAGTTGTTGGAAATCCAAATCTAATGCTCTATTCTTCTTCAAAATTTGCTGTTCGTGGGATGACTCAAATTGCTGCTCGTGATTTAGCAGAAGAAGGAATCACAGTTAATGCTTATGCACCAGGGATTGTAAAAACACCAATGATGTTTGATATTGCGCATCAAGTTGGTAAAAATGCTGGTAAAGATGATGAATGGGGAATGCAAACTTTCGCAAAAGATATTGCCATGAAACGTTTATCTGAGCCTGAAGATGTGGCAAATGTTGTTTCATTCTTAGCTGGCCCTGATTCAAACTATATTACCGGTCAAACAATTATTGTTGATGGAGGAATGCAATTCCATTAATCTAAAAATGAACTGTCAAGTTTTTATCTTGACAGTTCATTTTATTTTATGCTATAATTGTCTTAAATAAATGAACGAGGTAAGGTCTATTGAAAATCTAAGTTTTGAACTTTAAAAATATTCGTAAAAATCGAGTGTTTTTGTTGTCTTCATAACTTAGAGAGAATAGACTTTTATTATGTTTACAGATTGGGCAATTTGTCAGAATTTGTATCTTTTAAAGCTCTTTTCACCTAAGTTGTGAAAAGAGTTTTTTAATTTAAGGAGAAAATAATGAATCAAAAACAAAAAGAAATGCAAGCTAAACTAGAACAAATTAAGAAGAATAAACCGCAATTTGCTGGGAAAAATACTAATGGGATGACAGCAGTAAAAGCAACCAAGCAAAATCAACACGGAGCAAAAATTAATGCTCCAAGAAAAGCGGGAATTTGAGATTTATGAACATTCAGAGGAACTCACTCTGAGTTTTCTACTCAAATTAGATTTCTTAATTCTCACAAATGAGAGGAGAATTAAATGTCAAATATTGAATTTAAAGACTTAACCTTTGGCTACGGGGATAATCTGATTTTCAATCATGCCCAAATAAATATTGATGACCGTTGGAAATTAGGATTAGTAGGGCGAAATGGCCGTGGAAAATCAACCCTTTTAAACTTACTACAAGGTAAAATAACTACTGACAGCTCGATAACTACTGACAAAAACTTTGTTTACTTCCCCCAATTACTGACAGAAGAAGATTTTAATGATAAAGATAAATCTAAAAAACAAAATACTGCTGATAAATATTCTGTAGAAAGTCTGTCAGTAAAAATTACTGACAGAAATTCACAATTAACTTATTATGTGCTAAATGAATTAGCCGAATTTGAACAATGGAAATTAGAACGTGAATTATCTTTATTGAAAGTTGATTTAGAAATTCTTTGGCGTCCTTTTGGAAGTTTATCAGGTGGGGAACAAACCAAGTGTCTCTTGGCAATTTTATTTTTAGATGAGGACAATTTTCCACTAATTGATGAACCAACAAATCAATTGGATCTGGAAAGTAGAAAAATAGTTGCTGACTATCTTCAAAAGAAATCAGGATTTATCGTTGTATCACATGACCGAAATTTTCTTGACGAAGTCTGTGACCACACCTTGGCAATTGAACGTCAGCAAATAGTTCTCTATCAGGGAAATTTCTCAACCTATGAACGAGAGAAACAGTTGCGTGATGACTTTGAACTTGCTGAAGACGAAAAATTACGTAAAGATATTTCAAGGCTGAAAAAGACTTCGTTAGAAAAAAGAGATTGGTCTAATCAACGAGAAAATGTTGCCGGAGCAACCTTTGTGGATAAAAAAGTTGCCAAAAAACAGAATCAACGAGCAAAATCAATTGAAAAACGAATGGGACAGGAAGTTGAGAATAAAGAGAAATTACTCAAAAATATCGAAAAAACTGAACCTCTTATCATGAATTTTCAACCTTCACATCATAAAAGACTGATTCAGTTTGAAAATTTTTCTCTTGGATTTACCGAAAAATTACTTTTCCAGCCGATTGATTTTTCTTTGAAAGTGGGAGAGATTGCAGCAATTGTCGGACCAAATGGTCAAGGGAAATCAAGTATTTTTAAATATTTATCGGGTGATTTTTCTGGTGAGCACAGTGGATTTGTTCAATTTCCTCAGGGAATAAGGCTATCATTTGTCCGTCAGATTTATGATAATCGTGGTTATCTGAAAGACTTTGCTACCGAATATCAATTAAATTATGAATTATTTTTAGCTAATCTCAGAAAACTGGGGATGGAGCGCAAGCAATTTAGCCAAAAGATAGAAACGATGAGTCAAGGGCAACAAAAAAAGGTTGAATTAGCTCGTAGTTTATCACAAGAAGCAGAGCTTTATCTCTGGGATGAGCCGCTTAATTATCTTGATGTGTTTAATCGTGAACAAATAATTCAACTTCTAGAAACTTATCATCCAACAATGCTTCTGGTCGAACATGATCAAGCTTTTGTTGAAAAAATTTCTAATCAAATTATTAACCTAAAAGATACATAAATTTAAAAAATAAAAGTAGAGTGATTTTACTCTACTTTTTTAGAATACTTTTATATAATAGAAAATATGAATAAAGCAAAGCGCACAATTTTGTTTTTATTTAAAAAAATGGATACTTTAGATACACAACCACCATTGACAAAAAATCTTAATCTTAAATTGTTTGAAACCCTGATAAATTAGGAATAGTAATAGTAGAAGAACAGTTTATCATTTAATAGTTATAAGCTAATTTTTACTACCATTTCTTTGATTAATATCATCTATTTTTATATAGAGACTTTTAAATAAACATTGACATTATTTATGCGTTATAAATAAAATTTATCAACACTAAGGAATTTGACTATAACGATAAAAGAAGTTTATAGTAATAAAGTAATAACATTAATTATAATTTTTATGGAGGTTGTACGATGCGTGCACATGAAATTTTAAACAATCCTTTTTTAAATAAAGGAACAGCTTTTACTATGAAAGAACGTCAAGAATTGGGGTTGATTGGTCTTCTTCCACCAACTGTTCAAACAATTGAGGAACAAGCTGAACAAACTTACGAACAATATTTGACAAAACCATCTGATTTAGAAAAACGTCATTTCTTGATGGAAATTTTTAATACAAACCGTACTTTGTTTTACTACTTATTCAACAAACATATTGTAGAATTTAATCCAGTTGTTTATGATCCAACAATTGCTGATACAATTGAAAACTACAGTCATTTGTTCGTAGATCCACAATATGCTGCTTATCTTGATATTAACCACCCTGAAAACATTACTGAAACATTGAAAAATGCAGCAGGTGACAGAGAAATTCGTCTTATTGTTGTAACTGATGCTGAAGGAATCCTTGGTATTGGAGACTGGGGAACTCAAGGTGTTGATATCTCAGTTGGTAAATTAATAATTTATACAGCCGCAGCAGGTATTGATCCAGCGTCTGTACTTCCAGTTGTTATTGATGCAGGAACAAATAGAAAAGAACTTTTAGAAGATCATTTGTATCTTGGAAATCATCAAGAACGTATTTACGGTGATCAATACTACAGTTTCGTCGATCAATTTGTAGAAACTGCAGAATCAATTTTCCCTAAATTGTACCTTCACTGGGAAGATTTCGGACGTTCAAATGCTGCAACAATTTTAAATAACTACAAAACAAAAATCCCAACATTTAATGATGACATTCAAGGAACTGGTATTGTTGTTTTAGGTGGTATTTTCGGATCACTTGACATTACAGGTGAAAAATTAACTGATCAAGTATATCTTTGCTATGGTGGTGGTTCAGCCGGTGCAGGTATTGCTGGTCGTGTTCATGCAGAAATGGTTAGTGAAGGTCTTTCTGAAGAAGAAGCTTACAAACATTTCTTCATGATTGATCAACAAGGTTTACTTTTTGATGATATGGAAGACCTTACACCAGCTCAAAAACCATTTGCTAAAAAACGTGCTGATTATAAAGATGCTGGAGATATGACTGACCTTCTTAACGTTGTTAAGACAGTAAAACCAACTATTTTAGTAGGAACTTCAACTAATCCAGGTGCCTTTACAAAAGAAGTTGTTGAAGCAATGTGTGCTAATACAGAACGCCCAGTAATCTTCCCTATCTCAAATCCAACTAAAAAAATGGAAGCTACAGCTGAACAAGTTATTGAGTGGTCTGATGGAAAAGCTTTTGTCGCTACTGGTGTTCCTTCAGGAACAATCAGCTACAAAGGTGTTGATTATCAAATTGGTCAAGCAAATAACTCACTTATCTACCCAGGTTTGGGCTTAGGAATGTTGGCATCTGAAGCAAAACTTTTGACAGATGAAATGATCGGTGCAGCTGCACATTCATTGAGCGGTTTAGTAGATCCAGGTAAACCAGGTGCTCCTGTTCTTCCTCCTTTTGAATTTGTTGCCGATGTATCAATTAAAGTTGCAGAAGCAGTTGCTAAGAAAGCTCAAGAACAAGGTCTTACTGAATCTAAAGAAACTGATATGGCTAAAGCAGTTCGTGATCTTAAATGGTATCCAGAGTACTAAGGGGAATATCTTAAATGAAAAAACTTAAAGAAACGAAAATATCGGGAATTAGTCTTCCCTTATATGCCTTTTTCGTAGCTGTCATCATAGTTGTAACACTATTAGGAAAACTTCCACTTGATATGGTAGGGTTAACTCTCCTACTTGTAACATTAGGCCACCTATTATACTTCATAGGAGAAAAACTCCCTATTATGAATTCATACTTAGGTGGGGGATCTGTTTTCACTTTAATTGGTGCTACTCTATTATCTTTCTTCCACATTGTTCCTTCAAATGTTATTGGAGCAGTTTCCAATTTTATGGGTGGAAAATTTGGATTTCTTGATTTTTATATAGCTGCACTTATCTGTGGATCTATTTTAGGAATGAACAGAAATCTTTTGGTTAAAGCTTCCAAGAAATTTATTCCGATTGCTTTAATCACTATGGTTATTGGTTTCTTCTCAGTAGGTCTTGTAGGAATGCTTATTGGTAATGGATTTGCTGATTCTGTAATGTATGTTTCTATGCCAATGATGTCAGGTGGTATGGGAGCCGGAATTACTCCACTCTCTCAAATCTATGCAGCCGGATTGGCTCATGGAAACCAAGCAGCTATCTTCTCTCAACTTGCTCCAGCAGTTACTTTTGGTAATATTCTTGCGATTATTGGTGCCTTATCTATCGCTAAAGTATTCAACAAATCTAAATATAATGGACATGGGACTCTTGTTGCAGCAACTAAAGAAGAGTTGGCTAAACCTAAAATAAAATTAGATGCTCAACAAATCGGAACAGGAATGCTCTTTGCCTTTGCTCTTTTGATGGCTGGTGACATCTTGAACAAATTCTTCCCTAATATTCATCAATATGCATTTATGATTATTATTGTATTTATCTTGAAAGCAACAAATACTGTTCCTAAAGATTTAGAAGAATCTGTTGTAATGTTTAACCAAGTGATTATGACAAACCTTACTCATGCTGTTTTGGCAGGTATTGGTCTTGCTTTGATTGACTTGAATACTCTTGCTTCAGCATTTACATGGCAATTTGTTGTACTTTGCTTGACAAGTGTTGTTGTAATGGGACTTGCTAGCTGGTTCTTGGCTCGCCTCTTTGGACTTTATCCAGTCGAAACTGCCATTGGTGCAGGGATGATCAATAATTCTATGGGTGGAACAGGTAACATTGCTGTCTTGTCTGCATCAGATAGAATGGAAATGATTGCTTTTGCACAGATGGCTAATAGACTCTGTGGTGCAATTGTCCTTATCTTCGGTGGAATTCTTATCCGATTCTTTTATTAAAATAACCAAAAAAACATTTTATATAAAATGTTTTTTTTTGCAAAATTAACTGATTAAGGAAATAAAATAGTTGGGACTATATCGCCTATCGCATGAAGTAGTTCAAGTAAATATAAAATTTTGGAGCCATATTGATAGTAAAATAATGTAAAGATTTAACAAATTTTCTGCAAATCTTTAAGATACACACTCCTTGTTTGATAAAATATTAAGCTATTCTTTTAACTCCATTATGTCTTAAACTCACTAATAATCGAGAACGTAATTTATAAAAACATAATGATGATTGAACCCTAATGAACCCTCTTGATGTATGGTATAATATAAAAATGAATGTAAAAAAACAAATTTTTAAAGGCACACTTTATGCAGTAGTTGCCGGTTGTATGTGGGGAATTTCTGGCATTTTTGGTCAGCTTTTTTTCCGTGATTATCATGGTAGCCCGCTTTGGATTACATCAACACGTTTAACGATTGCTGGTATTATTTTATTGGCCATGTCTTTTTCGCGAGACCATAAGCGTTTTTTTGATGTCTGGAAATCAAAAAAGAATATGCCAACCCTCTTTTTGTATGTTTTTGGTGGGGTATTTTCTGTTCAATATTTTTATTATGTGGCCATTCAACTTTCAAATAGTGCTACAGCGACAATTTTACAATATACAGCACCTGTTTTTATTATGCTTTATTTACTCATTTTTCAACGTCAAGTACCAAAACCCAAATCGGTCTTATTCGTCATTTTAGCAATGATAGGTGTTTTTTTGTTGATTACGGACGGAAATATCAAACATTTATCAATCAGTCCCCTAGCTCTTGTAACAGGCCTTCTCGCTGGTGTAGCTGTTGTTATTTATTCAATCATCCCTCGGCCATTATTAGATAAATATGGCGCACTTAATATGACAGGTTGGGGAATGATGCTTGCGGGGATTGCCTGTAATATCTTCTATCCAGTTTGGCGTATTGATTTTCGAATTGAACCCTTGTCAATTTTTTATGTTTTAACAATTTCTATTGTTGGAACAGCACTGGCTTTTTTATTGCTTTTAAGAGCCTTTCAATTGATTTCACCGCTTGTTGTTTCTGTTGCAACAGCTACTGAACCATTGACTTCTGTTTTTTTAAGTATTCCATTATTTGGCTTGAAATTAACCCCACTTGAATTACTAGGAATTGTTATGGTCATCGTTTCTGTTATTCTTCTATCGAAATCAGAACAAGCTTAAAAGAAACCTAGGGGTTTCTTTTTTTAAAACTGTTTTATTAGAAAATTCTGATATAATATTTTTATTAGGAGAGAATTTTTATGGAAGAGTATTATTTACCATCGGAACTTAAAACGGACGTTTGGAAGTTAGCATTTCTTTGGTCAATTTTTATATTTTTGTCTTTTTTCGAGAATTTTTTTATTCAGGAATCTATCAATTCTGAAAGTTTGCGCCATATTATTTTAAGTTTATTAATTGGACTATTACTTATATATTTTTTGATATTTCTCATCAATCATTCTCGACGAAAGTTGGTCATCATCAACGAAGAAGGAATTCAATTACGGCTATTATTTCGTGAAGTTAAGATTGAGTGGAGAGATATCCGAGGAATGTATGTTCGTTCAGGTGTATTATATATTTGTGAACAAACTTCATTTAATCCTGTCTATATTGAAAAGAAAATTTGGTATAAACGGCTAAAGTTTTATCAAAATTATTTTGACCCAGGTCACAATTTAAAAATTGTATTGTCGATACAGGGCTCTATCATATCTATGGATATTAATGAACCTTCTATTATTTGTGAAGAAGTATGGTTAAAACAGAGTGGTTTTGAACAAAGGGATTTATTTACAGAAAATCCTTTTGAAAAAATTGATGAGGCCACTAGAGCAAGAAAATTAAATCCTTGGAAAAGGATTCTACTTTATGCTGTATTTTTTATTATTGCTCTGGGAGGTTTAATATTTAAAGATAAAATTAAAGAAACCTACAGTTTAGTGGATAATCAAGTTTATTATGTTGTAGATTCAAAAACAAATAATGTACAATTTGCCTTTGAAACTTCAACTTTTGAAAAAAAACAAGAAGCGAGTATTGTTACTGACAGAGCTATGAGAGAGCTTAGTTACTATTCAGAGGATTATTTCAATGATATTGAGAGAAAATATTATGATCATCAATTATTAACGGGAGAAAATTTTGCAATTGTAGCTGCAAGTCATCCAACTTGGTGGAAACAAACCTTTGATTTCAGTAGATATGTTAAGAAAAATCAACTTCAAAAAATTACATTAACGAGTATAAAAAAACCACTTTTAAAGAATTATTTAACAGCACAGATGGAACTAACTCAGAATCAATTTAAAGGTAAAAAATTTCCAGTTAAAATTTTGAAAGCAAACTAAAAATATCCATTTCTGACAAAATGTTAGCTACTAAAGTGTGTTATAATATTAACATGGACTACGAAAATTATATCTGGGATTTAGGCGGAACTTTATTGGACAATTATGAAAGTTCTAGTCATGCATTTGCTGCAACGCTTTGGTCAATGGCAGAGCGTGTTGTTTTGCGCACTGATGTATATGATGCGCTAAAAGTTTCAACGGCTTACGCTGTTGAAAAATATGCCAGTGATTTGCCAGGCTTTTTGGAAGAATACAAAAAGCTAGAAGCAGAGGAATTAGAAAAACCAATTCTCTTTTCCGGTGCTAAAAAAGTACTGACAGACCTATCAGTAAAAGGAAATAAGAATTTTATGATTTCACATCGAAATCATCAAGTTCTGACAATTCTGTCAGCAGCTGAAATTGATTCATATTTTACAGAGGTTGTCACGTCTGATAATGGCTTCAAACGAAAACCAGCACCAGAATCAATTAACTATTTGTTAAATAAATATAAACTCAATCCAAAGAAGACAGTGATGATTGGCGATCGTCCTTTAGATATTGAAGCAGGAAATGCTGCTGGGATATCAACAATTTATTTTGATAGCTCAACAGATTCAACTCTGTCAGGACAAGCGATTAACACTGTAAGTGATGGTTCGCTTAATAGCAAGCCAACTCACATTATTCATCAGCTGACAGAGATTATTTTGTAATCTTAAAAAAATGAATTAATGATAAGCAGATTTTTAGTCAAAATTGCTTATTTTTTTTACAAGTTTGAGTGACAAAATACCATGCACTAGAGCTAAAATCGCTGATTTATGGTATAATAGTAGTAAGTTTTTCATAGAAATGAGAGTTAACTTTGAACGAAGAAAATAAAAATTTAGAAATGCTTGCAGACGAATATGACGCCAGTCAAATTCAAGTACTTGAAGGTCTTGAAGCAGTACGTATGCGTCCAGGGATGTATATTGGTTCAACCTCAAAAGAAGGGTTGCACCATTTAGTCTGGGAAATTGTTGACAATTCAATTGATGAAGCACTTGCAGGATTTGCAAGCCATATTGAGGTTTTTATTGAGCCTGATAATTCAATTACTGTTGTTGATGATGGACGTGGAATTCCGGTTGATATTCAAGAAAAAACGGGTCGTCCAGCCGTGGAAACAGTCTTCACAGTGTTGCATGCTGGAGGTAAATTTGGTGGAGGCGGCTATAAAGTTTCTGGTGGATTGCACGGTGTTGGTTCATCTGTTGTTAATGCTTTGTCAACAGTACTAGATGTTACTGTTCATAAAGATGGCCAAAAATATTATCAAGAATATCATCGTGGTCTCGTTGGAGATGATTTAAAAATTATTGGTGAAACTGACCGTAGAGGGACAACTGTTCACTTTGTACCAGACCCAGAAATTTTTACAGAAACTGTTGAATTTGATTTTGATAAGCTTGCAACACGTGTTCGTGAGTTAGCCTTTTTGAATCGCGGTCTTCGCATTTCCTTAACAGACAAACGTGAAGGAAATGAAAAAAATGAAGTTCACTTCCATTATGAAGGTGGAATTCAGTCTTATGTTGAATATTTAAATGAAAATAAGACAGTCATTTTTGAACCAGCAATTTTTACTGAAGGTGAAATGGATGGAATTGCTGTTGAAGTAGCAATGCAATATACTGATACTTATCATTCAGTAGTGATGTCCTTTGCTAATAACATCAACACTCATGAAGGTGGAACACATGAGCAAGGTTTTAGAACAGCCCTTACTCGTGTTATTAATAATTACGCAAAACAAAATAAAATTCTTAAAGAAAACGAAGATAATTTAACTGGGGATGATGTCCGCGAAGGATTGACAGCAGTTATTTCGGTTAAGCATCCTAATCCACAATTTGAAGGGCAAACCAAAACAAAACTTGGGAACTCAGAAGTAACAGGAATTGTTAACAAACTCTTTGCGGAAGCTTTGACAACATTTATGTTAGAAAATCCACAAGTTGCTCGTAAAATCGTTGAAAAAGGGATTTTGGCAAGTAAAGCAAGGATTGCAGCAAAACGTGCGCGTGAAGTGACACGTAAAAAATCAGGGCTTGAAATTTCCAACCTTCCTGGTAAATTAGCTGACTGTTCATCAAATAATCCAGAACAAACAGAATTATTCATCGTCGAAGGAGATTCGGCTGGAGGTTCGGCTAAATCAGGACGTAATCGTGAATTCCAAGCAATTTTACCTATTCGTGGTAAGATTTTGAATGTGGAAAAAGCAACGATGGATAAAATTTTGGCCAATGAAGAAATTCGTTCTCTATTCACTGCAATGGGAACTGGTTTTGGAGCAGATTATGATTTGTCGAAAGCACGTTATCACAAACTTGTTATCATGACCGATGCCGATGTCGACGGAGCACACATCCGTACGCTTTTACTAACACTCTTCTACCGTTATATGCGCCCAGTTGTTGAAGCAGGGTATGTTTATATTGCTCAGCCACCAATTTACGGTATCAAAGTTGGTTCAGAAACAAAAGAATACATTCAACCAGGTGAAAATCAAGAAAAAGATTTACAAGAAGCTTTAGCACGTTGGGCACAAGGAAGAACAAAGCCTACTGTACAACGTTATAAAGGTTTAGGGGAAATGGATGACCATCAACTTTGGGATACAACAATGGATCCTGAACACCGTTTAATGGCACGTGTATCTGTTGAAGACGCAGCAGAAGCTGACAAAATCTTTGATATGCTCATGGGAGACAGAGTTGAACCTCGTCGTGAATTTATTGAAAATAATGCTCAGTACTCGACAATTGATGCATAATATAGTAAAAACAACTCATTTTTGTTTGAGTTGTTTTTTTATTGAACATAATGTTAGCGCTTTATCGAAAAGTGTAATATAATGAAGTCAAGAAGGAGGTGGATTATGCCTGAAATAAACCCCAAATTAAGCAATGAGCAAATGAAGGAACTTGAAGATGAAGCACTCCGAAATGCAACAGTTGGTACGCAAACAGGAATTCAAGATACCTTTGAAAAGACCACAAGTAAAGCTGAGGAGCTGTTTAGTGAAGCTTCAAAAGCGCTCAAAGAAGTTGAAGAGAAAGAAAAGTAGGTTCTCCTACTTTTTATTATTAAGATGTATTTATTTATCTACTTAATGATTTTTTAAAGTGCTTATGATAGAATATGACTATAAAATATATAAAGATAATTAATCGAATTATGAAAGAAGATAGATGAACAAAGGAATTATTGCTCAAAAAATTGTAGTTTCCATGTAAATATTTATAAAATGATGAACTATATTTACATGGAGAATGAAAAATGAAACAAAATAAATATGATAATGAACGTTTTTTCAAAAATTATGCATCGATGTCAAGGTCCCAAAAGGGATTGAAGGCCGCTGGTGAATGGTCTGAATTAGAAAAACTACTCCCAAATTTTCAGGATAAAAAAGTTTCGGATTTAGGGTGTGGATATGGATGGCACTGTAAATATGTAGTCAATCATGGAGCTAAAGAAGTAGTAGGAATAGATCTTTCACACAAGATGCTTGAAGTTGCTCTTGATATTAATAATGATAAAAAAATTACCTATCAACAATCTGCAATAGAGGATATTAACTTTCCTGCAGATACTTTTGATGTTGTGTTTAGTTCATTAGCTTTTCACTACATTTCAAATTTTGAAGACCTGGTCTGCAAAATTTCAAAGTGGCTTAAAAAGAATGGTGAATTTATTTTCTCTGTTGAACATCCTCTCTATACCTCATCAGGGAAACAGGATTGGTGCTATGATGCAGAGGGTAAAATTCTTCATTTTCCAGTTGATAATTATTATTATGAAGGAAAACGTGAAGTCAATTTCTTAGGTGAGCCAATTATTAAGTATCATCGGACATTAACAGGCTATATAAATTCTTTGTTAAGTTCTGGTTTTGAACTTACTAATTTAATTGAACCCAAACCTCCTATAGAAATGAGAGAGCTTGAAGAAATGAAAAATGAGATGAGACGTCCAATGATGTTGCTTATTTCTGCAAGAAATAAAAAATCATAGTCATAAAGTAACTATAATAAGAGTTCCTATTCGAATAAAGTATGGGACTCTTATTTTTTATTTAGTTCGTTTAATGATATTAGTAGTTTTTTAATTACTTTTGAAGTAAAATTGTAGTTAGGAGAAGAAAAGATGAAAAAAATATATCTTGTTGCAATTTTTTTTGTAGCAACACTTGGAATGTCAGCCTGTAGTTCAAAACAAAATTCTCAAACAACAAAAGAAAGTTCTAAAAGTAGCCAAAGCTCACGAAGCTCTTCAATAACTCAGAGCACTTCGAGTACTACCCAGTCATCAAGTATTATTAAAGAGTCCTCTTCATCAATAGAAAAATCAATTTCCCCCTCAACTTCTACACAAATAAGAAAATGGAATCCAGAAAAAAATCAACGTCTTGCAGAGTTTATGTCAGCGTGGGGGATAGAAATGGGACAATCTTACAGTCAGTATGGTCCTAATCACAATCTTAATTTATATGGTCTCTCTATTCCTTGGTCAGTTATAGATAATAATTCAACTTGGAAAGCAGCAATAAATAATCAGCCTATTGAATTAAAATGGTCAGAAACGGGAGAAGATTCAGGAGGATATCAATTAGTTGATGTTTATTCAGATATGAATGACAAAAACTCTGGTGTTAATCATGTTTATCTTTTTGTTATTAAATCAGGAAATCCCATGGTGCTTTATACCGCACAAAATCAAGGAAATACAAATAATTATTTATATCTAAAAGAAACAGAGAATAATGAATTAAAAAATGCCTTCGCACGAATTGTTGGATAATTTTAAAAATAAAAAAGCCTATTTTGGAATAGGTTTTTTTATTTTAAAAAAAAAATAAAAACTAAAAATTTTTATTCTTGACAAAAGATAGTGAACGAATTATAATAGTTAACGTCGTTAGTAAATATTACCGTTAGGGAGGAGTGAAAATGGATTACAATAAGGCAGCGGAGGTTTTCCTCACAACTGTTATCAAAAGAGGAAAAGCAGAGATGATGCACCGCTTTAATACCTACTCCCAAGGGGAGCATTTGGTATTGGGCTATCTTTATAAGGAAGCTGGTAAGCAAATTGTTCCAAGTAAGATTGCAAAATTTACGCATACAAGTACTGCAAGAATTGCGACAATCTTGAATAATCTTGAGAGTAAAAATTTAGTTACCCGTGAGATTTCAAGAACAGACCGTCGAAAAATTTTAGTAGCCATTACTGATAAAGGACGTCATGTTGCGGAAGAAATTCGAGTAGAAGCTTGCTCAAATTTAGCACGCGTTTTTGAAGAAATGGGTGAAGAACGAACAGAAAGTTTCATTGAAAATTTCAAATTATTTTTAGAAATTGGAATGAAGCTAGCTAAAGAAGACAAAGAAAAAGAGGAGGAAAAAAATGCCTGATACATACGAAAAAGATTACCATTTAGATATACATGGTAAACATTATAGCCGAATCGGAATGCTTATTTTGATTCTGGTTGGTACATTTGGAGCCATGTTGATGCAAACATCACTCGGGACAGCAATTCCAACATTGATGAATGACTTCAACATCTCCATGTCAACAGCACAACAAGCAACAACATGGTTTTTATTAGCCAATGGGATTATGGTTCCTATTTCAGCATATTTAGCAACAAAATTCCCTACACGTTGGCTTTACGTAACAGCATACGCAACTTTATTTATCGGAATGTTTGTTGCTTACTCGGCTCCAACATCAAGCTGGTGGGTTTTCCTAGCAGGTCGGATTCTGCAAGCTATTGCAGTTGGGATTACAATGCCTTTGATGCAAGTTGCCCTTGTTAATATGTTTCCAGCTAAACAAATGGGAGCAATCATGGGGGTTGCCGGAGTTGTTCTTGTCCTTGCGCCAGCCTTAGGTCCAACATTTGCAGGTTGGTTAATTACTCATAAATTTAACCTTATCTTTTGGACATTTGCAGCAAGTTGGAGAACAATTTTCCTTATTCCAATGATTGTTGTCGGAGTTGTTTTCCTTATTTCAATCTTTGCAATGCGTGATGTTATTCCGAACCGTCCAATGAAATTAGACTTCTTGTCAGTTTTACTTTCAGTTGTTGGTTTTGGTGCTTTCCTATGGGGATTCACTAATGTTGCAACTGACGGATGGGGTAAATTCAACACCGTTATCGCCCCAATTGTTGGAGGGTTGATTATTATCTTCCTCTTTGGTTTACGTCAACTTAAAATGGACGATCCATTCCTTGATATTCGCGTCTTTAAAATTAGACAGTTTACTTTGGTAACTCTTGCACTTGCTTTAAGTACAATGGCAATGATGGGTGTTGAAATGATGCTTCCTCTTTACCTTCAAGATGTTCATGGACTTTCTGCCTTTAATTCAGGTTTGGTTCTCTTACCTGGGTCATTAATGATGGCTGTTGTTGCCCCACTTGCTGGTGGAGTTTATGACCGAATTGGTTCAAAACGTCTTGCGGTGATTGGTTTCCTCGTTTTAGCACTGGGAACTATACCATTTATGTTCTTTACAGCTACGACTCCTGATCACTTTGTTACTCTTCTTTATGGATTACGTATGGTTGGTGTTGGTATGGTAATGATGCCATTAACAACTAGTGCCATGAATGCAGTTCCAGTTAATGAAGTCGCTCAAGCAACAGCTTCAAACAATACAGCGCGTCAAGTCGCGTCATCAGTTGTTGTTGCCCTCCTTTCTTCAGTCGCTCAAAATGTAATTACTAACAATATGCCTGCTTCATCATTAAAATCAACAAATCCATTGCAATTTGCAAATAAAGCAATCGAAGCAATGTTACAAGGTTACCACGCTTCATTCGCAATTGGACTCGTCTTTGCCATTATTGGTATCGGAGTTGCTCTCTTCTTGAAGAGTGGTCGAATGATTTCTGGTGTCCCTGTTGAAGAACAAGACTTGAAAGGAGAAAATAAATAATGCTAATTATATTATTATTGGTAGTGTTTATGATTGGAACTTTCTTTGGTTTCATGTTTATAAAAAACACAATCGCTCATTGGTTAGTTGGTGGAATTTCCTTTCTCTTATTAGCTGGTTCTGTGACCATGCTAACTATGCATATCAGAGATAACTGGGGAATGAAAGAAGTAACAACTTCAACTACGCACCAAATTTATACTGCTGGAGATAAATCAGCTCCTTATGGAATGATGATTAAAGCAGAAATTGGTAAAAACACTGATAATTATGTCTTTGTTTACCGAAATAATGAAAAATCGGAAAAAGCCGACACTAATTTTAAACCTGATGAAAAACACATTTCAGAAGCTGTTAAAAAATCAGCGACTTATAAATTAGTGGATGATACTAAAGCAACAGTTACAACTAAAACGACAAGACGCGTTTGGTCATCTGACTTTTATAAATTACTATTTAGTGTAGGTGGTGAACAAAATGAATTAGTTAAACAAAATTCAGTTGTTTCAGTACCTAAAGATACATGGTTAGTTTTGACTCAAGATCAAGTTAAAAAATTGAGTCAAGAAGCTCCAGCAATGCAAAAACAAATGGAAGCTCAACTTAAAGCTGACCCACAAAAAGCGGCTCAACTTGCTGCACTTCAAAAATCAAATCCAACAGAATATGCTAAGATGCAAGTAAAACAAATTAAGCAACTTCTTGGAATTACTGAATAAATAATAAAAAGACTTCAAAATTATTTGAGATCTTTTTATTACATTAAAGTTAAGTAAATGTAAATAACACAAAGAAAGTTACTTTTCGTTATTTTTCTTGACAATAAATGAAACTAATAATACAATTGATAAATAAACGCAACTTAAAATTCATGTGTAGTAAAAAAACCTTAAAAAAATAACGAATAATAAAATTATCGCTTGTAAGGTAATGCGTTTTTATATAATTGTTTATTTTTTTTTAATATCTAGCTGGTCATAATGATATAATATTAGAGGTTTTACATTACCAGGAATTCATCAGGTATGTTAACTAATAGCTTCGTGAATAAAATAACTTATTAAGAGTGGAAATATTTACAAACATTTTGTACAATGATGTACTGGTATTTCTTAAAATTGCATTTATAACAAACTATGTATCAATAATTACTATAGTCTAGGCCTTATTTAGTAGGGGTTTTGGATTTTTTAAGAAATTTCAAGGGTGATTATTTTAAAAGTTTCCGAAAAATTTGTGTTTTTCGGAAACTTTTTTTATACTCTTTTATGATTTTACTGGTAAAACAACACAAAATGTAATAGTTAAATTACTTAGATTGCTTTTACTTTTCTCTAAAGTATCTTGATAAATTAAGTGTAGTCATAAACTTAGCTCTATCTCAGGATTTACAATATTATTTGTATTCATTACATTACGATAATTTCCGAAAAACACAAATTTTTCTGAAATAAATAAATGTAATAAAGGAGTTTGATTAAAGTGGTAGAAAGTATTTTTTATAATCAATTAATTAGTTTAGCGCAAAAGCATTGTAAATCTATCAATAGGGTAGAAAAAGATTTAGGTTATCCAAGAAATGCTTTACATAACTATAAAAAAGGAGGATCTATTCCTTCAGGGATAAGATTAATGGAACTTGCTAATTATTTTGATGTTACTCCCGAATTTTTAATCGGTAAAGATTCACTATTAAAGAAAAAACAGGATCTTACGAGTAGAGAGATATTTGATAACATGTCGTTATCACAGCGGCATGAAATAGCCGAGCTTTGTCAAGAATGGTTATTATCACTTTCTTATAATTAAGTTAGAAAAATAGTCTAGTTTAAATATAAGAACTTGCTGTTAAAATTATTTACTAAAAATACCAGAAATAGTTTTAAGGTATAGATTAAATAAAGAAAGAAAAGTTGATGTTTAAAAAAATATTGTCAAAAAGCTTAGTTATATTATTTTTGGTAGTAATTATATGCTTTTTGCTAATCCTATCATTAGGGCACATACACGGCAGAAGTAAAAAAAATTCAGCAGTACAAACTCAACAAGTAAAAAAAACCTCAAAATCAAATGGTTATAGTCTTTCAGATTCTCAAATTTCAAATTCTGATAGATTAAAAGAAAATGATCAACCAGATATTTCAGTAGAAGATACAGGTAAAGCTGGTTGGCTTCAGATAGTTTCTCAAGGATCCGGAAAAAAATTTACAGATCTCTCAGATGGTAACTTTAAAATATATAAAGCCCATAGTCCGCAACTCTTGAAAACAGCAACCTCTGCCGATAGTCCCGTGATGAGTATGTCAGAAGTTGTAAGTAAATATCCCAACAGTTTAATTATGAACGCTTCGGGTTTTAATATGAGTACAGGTAAAGTTACAGGATTTCAAATTAACAATGGAAAGTTATTTAAAGATTGGAATTCCGATAAAAGAGCCAAAAATGCTTTTGTTTTTAACAAAGATGGTTCAGTGAAGGTATATGATTCATCAACGCCAGCAAGTAAAATTTTGCAAAATGGTGCTGAGACGAGCTTTAGCTTTGGTTCAATCTTGATAAAAGATGGTAAAAGTTTACCTAGTGACGGAACAGTGAATTGGGAAATTCATTCTTTTTTAGGGAATGATAAAAATAATAACATCTATTTAATAATTTCAGATACTAGTACAGGCTACCAAGCAATCATGTCAGAACTTCAAGCTCTTCACTTGGAAAATGCCATAGTAATGGACGGGGGAGGTTCTAGCCAGATGTCATTAAATGGACAACCAATTTATCCGAGTCAAGATAATCGCTCGGTAAATGACTATATTGTTTTGAAATGATAGAGCTAGATTGACGAATAAAGATGATTAAAATAGACACCAGTAAAGAAAGTCGTTGGAGAAAAGTTTATGGCGTTTTTCTGATAGCTGCAACAATTATGATTCTTCTACTTATTGGAGGAGAACTTTTTGCTTTTATAGATATAGATAAGCCTCCTTATGATTGGATTATCAATACAATGATTTTCTTCTTCACAGTGGACTATTTATGGCGCCTAAAGAGAGCAAAAAAAAATGGAAGTTCATTAAAAATAATATTTATGATTTAATTGCAATTTTACCATTTAGTTTTTATTTTCTATCGTAGGTTTAACTTCTTTCATCAGCTTGGGACAAATTTCAAAGTTTGCTCTTATTGGTCGCTTGATAGGAATGTTTGGAAAGTTTAATCGCTCCTCTAATCGATTTTTAAATACTAATAGTTTTTATCAAGTTGCTAATATTGCGGTAGCGATAATAATGACAGATAGTTTTGTTTTTTCCCTTTTCGAAAAAATTTCTTTTGGAGATGCTGTATGGTGGGCGATTGTAACGACAACGACAGTTGGTTATGGGGATTTTTATCCTAAAACTATTGTTGGGAAATTTGCAGCAGCTATTTTGATGTTTTTGGGGATTGGTTTGATTGGTTATCTTACATCAACAATTACAAATTATTTTACAAATGATATGGAACAAAAAGAAAAAAGCCAAGAGCTCGAACAAATTTCAAAAATAGAATCACTAGAAAGAAAAATAGATTTACTTGTCAATAAAATAGAAACCTTAGAAGGAAATAATAGAAAAAATAAATGAACACCAATAAAGTAAAGATAAAAGCTGAATATCTAACTAAAAAATTTGAATTGCTTCCAGCAAAAAGTAGTAAAAATAAAGCCAAATCATTAATAGGATCTAATAGTAAAAACGAAAAAGACTTCTGGGCTTTAAGAAATATAAGTTTTGAGATTCGAGATGGTGAGTGTGTAGGAGTAATTGGATTAAATGGTGCAGGGAAATCTACACTTTCCAATATCATTAGTGGTCAAATTGCTCAGACTACTGGACGGGTGGAAATAAATGGTGATGTATCTATTATTGCAGCTAGTGCAGGGATGCAAAATAACCTTTCTGGTCGTGAAAATATTCGTCTTAAGGCGTTGATGGTTGGGCTGACTAATAAAGAAATTAAGTCAAAAATGGATGACATCATCGAATTTTCAGAACTAGGACCATTCATTGATCAACCTGTGAAAACATACTCATCAGGGATGAAAGCTAAGTTAGGCTTTTCCATTATGGTTCACCAAAATCCAGATATTATGATTATAGATGAAGGGTTATCTGTTGGAGATAAAACCTTTGTAGATAAATCTCAAAAGAAAATGTTTGAATTTCGAGATGAAGGAAAAACAATTCTTCTCGTATCTCACGATATGCGCACAATAAAAGAATGGTGTGATCGAGTAATTTGGTTAAATTATGGGGAAGTTAAGGCTTACGGAAGACCAGAAGAAGTCATTCCTGAATATGAAAAATTTGTTCAATGGTTCAAAAAACTTCCTAAAAAAGAACAAGAAAAATTTAAAACTGATCAAAGGCAAGCACAACTTGATTATTCTGTTGAAGAGTTAAAAGCGGAGATTGTGAGCCAAAATCCTTCTAAAAGTAGAAGAGTTCAAAGAGAAGTAACAGAAGAATTAAAAAATAAGAAAGACAATCATAAATTATCACTTATGTCTAAAGTTATTGTTTGGCTTTGCCTTCTTGCATTTATATGGATTACCCTTGTTTCTTTAAGCAATGCAACTTTGGCAGAGTCTTTGAGACATCCTAAAACATTTTTTACTGAACGTCTTTTCAAATCAGATACCAGAAATATGACTTCAACAACAAAAAAAGAAGCTGTAGTTAAAACTTCTTCAAGTCCAAAGAAAAAAGTATCTCAAGCTAAAAAGACTACAAAAGTTTCATCTACTCAGAAGAATACGAGTTCATCAAGCTCAACATCAAATCAAAATACGTATATCGTCCAAGCGGGAGATTCATTAAGTATTATTGCCGAAAATCATGGGTATTCTGTTGAGGAAATTCAACAAGTAAATCCAGGAGTAGACTTTAGCGTCATTCATCCAGGACAAGAAATAAATCTACCAGAACCAACAACAAGCGCAAACTCAACAACAGAACAATCAGACGGGGCCAATCAATAATGAAAGATGCGATTCTTTACATCAAAGAACAAATTAAATATTTCCGAATAGCAGTCAATCTATCAAAATATAGTACAAAGAGTACCTCAATGCAAAACCGTTTAGGGCGCTTATGGGAGATTCTTGATCCCTTGGTGCAATTGGCGATAAATTACATTATCTTTGGTATTTTAATGCACCGTTCTGCACCCGCAGGGTTACCGCCTCTTTCTTGGATGTTTATTGGGATGGGTGTTTATTCTTTTGCTCAACATATCATCGTAACAGGTTCCAAAAGTGTCTCAACTCAGTTTAAAATGACTGCTAAAATGAAATTTCCAGTAAGTATTATGCCAACCGCTTCGATGATTGGGTTCCTTACGGAATTTTATATCATGGTTGGCGCTGGACTTGTGATCGCAATGTTTTCTGGATATTATCCATCGCTTTATTGGTTGCAATTACTATATTACTTACCAATGTTAATTATTTTTTCTCTTTCATTGTTATTATTATGTTCTTCAATTGAAATTGTATTTCCTGATTTTAAATTCTTTTTAAATTATATCTTTAAATTTTTGATGTATGGTTCAGGTGTTATTTTTGATTTAAGTCAATTCAAAATTATACCAAAATTTTTAATCCAAGCACAAATGGTAGATCCTTTTTACTATTTGATAGAGGGGTTTCGAGATATTGCTTTTGGGCGAGCTTGGTTTTGGCAAAAAGGAATATTTAATGTAAGTTTTTGGTTGCTCACTATATTTATATTAATTGTAGCAGCTAATTTCCATATGAAGATTCGTGATAGAATCTCAGATTATTTGTAATTTAAAAGACAGGATTTGATTATGAGTGTAAGAAAAGCAGTAAGAAAAGCAGTAAGAAAAGTATTACCTAAAGAATTTAGACAGAAATTAAAAGAACAGTTCAAAATTAAGACTGAGGCTGACGAAGAAAAAACTACTAGAACCAAAGCAAAAATAAGTTCAATTAAATCGGAAACGGTTGCTATTTTTTCAGATAATTTGAATGTCATTTTTGAAAATGAGAAATTTTCGGAAAATACAAAAATCTCTATAAGAAAAAGAGGAAAAGTAGAGCAAGAAATTATAGGTGGAAACTATTCTTCTTCAAAAATTATCATCCCAATAGAAATTTTTTTGGGTGAATTGCAAAAAATGGAAGAAAAAATTGAACGTTTTGATTTTTTTGCAGATTTCGGTAATGGTCATTGGATTCGTTTGAAATCTATGTTGCCTAAAGAGTCAAATCAGTTCGCTTATCAAAATGTTTCTGATGATAAAGTAGAATTAATAAAAATTTATACTACTCTTGATGGGTATTATGCTTTAGCTTTTAATAAATTTGATGAAGGTCTAGTACTTTATGAAATTGATGAAGAACTAGAAATACTTAAATTAAAAAACTTTTCTAACAAAGAAGATAAAGAATTATTGACATCTCATGGTAAACTTCTTTTGAATAAAAATTCAAAAGAAGATTTATCACTCTCCATAAATGAAATTATCAATTATAAAAATCAACAAATAGACGAACTTAATTTTGCACTTTTGGAAGCAAAAACAGTGATTCCTTTAATAGGTTTGACAATCACTTTATCAAGTAATTTGATTCAAAATCTAGTAAAAGTGCAGGTAGTAACAGAAAAATTCCCAGTTATCGAAGCTATTAAACAAGAAAATAAAATTATTTTGAAGACTCAAAATATGATTATTGGTTGGAATAATTCTTTGAGTGTTGTTGCGAAACGATACAATAAAATTACAACACTTTCTGCATCAGTCAGTGAGAATACGATAACGCTTGAAAACAGAAATGAAGACTTAATCAAAGATTTTGCATCGACACTTTACATTTGCAGAAACTTAGAAGAAGATACATCTGTTTTATCTAAACTAGTCATTAACACTCCAAATGAAGAATCAGATATTCTTATCGCTCAGTTGGAAGATGATAAGTTCAACTTTTTGCAAAAAAATGGAAATTTTGATTGTCTTTTTGATAATGAAGATTCAAAAACTTTGCTTTTGTCTAATCCTGCATTTGAGGTAACGGCTGTTTACCTTAGATATATAGAACGTCCTGTTTTTAAGAAAATTGAAATTAATAAAATTGGTGACTATCACATTGAATCAGAGTCTTTAAAAAACAAAGAATTTTTGAAAAATTTTATTGGGCTTCATATTGTCTATCAAGTGAGTGATAAATTTTATTATACATATAAAAAGATCTCAGATCTAATTGTACAGGATGAATTGGAGGCGTTATAATGGAAGAAAAAAATTAGCAATTATCGTTCCAATCTATAATGTAGCGGATTATTTAAAAGATTGTTTGAATAGCTTACTTAAACAAGGGGTTCCAGAGAAAGAGCTTCAAATCATTTTAGTTGATGAAGGGTCAACGGACAATAGCGCTCAAATTGCTCAAAAATTTGTTGAAAAATATCCTAATTTCTTCGAATTACATCAGTTTGAAAATGCGGGACTAGGGGCTGCGCGTAATAGAGGGACAAGATTAGCTCGCGCAAGGTTTATCACATATGTTGATTCAGATGATATAGTTGCTCCGAACAGTTACGAATATATGCTCGGTATATTAGAAAGAACAGGAAGTCAAATTATAACCGGAAATGTACACCGTTTTAACTCGAAAAAGGAATGGCTTAATAATATTCATGCCAGGAGTCATTTGGGAGACTTCGAAAACACGAGCTTAAAAGAACATCCTGAATTAATCTGGGACTCAACTTCATGGAATAAAATTTTCTGTTTAGACTTTTTGAAAGAAAATAATTTATATTTTCCAGAAGGAGTTTTATATGAAGATATTCCTATGATAAATCCTGCATTTGCAGCTGCTAAAAGTATTGATATTGTTAAAAGAATGGTTTATTTGTGGCGAGCAAGAGAAGGATCTATTACAGAATCTTCGACAGATGCAAAAGCTGTGCTAGACCGTATCACGATAACTGAAATCGCCTTAGCTGGACTAAAAAAATATAATGCTCCAAATGAAATATTAGATATACTGTATTTGAAATCTCTAAATTTGGGGATAATATCAATGTTAAGAAAAGAAAAGTATGAGTATATATCGCTTGAAAGAAAGCAAGAATTATTTAATTCCTTAAAGGAATATCTTGAAAAGTTTCCTTCTGATACATTATATCAAGCAAAGTTTGATAAACTCATCTATTTTGATAAAGTTCTGAAAGCCAAAACTCAAGAAGAATTTGATGAAATAACTTCTAAATATCTAAAAAATGAAATCGGCTTTTCTGGATACTGGAATGATGCTGGACAGTATGTTTTGAAAAGTGATTATTCAGATTTAGAAAAAATTGTGACATCAGATGATTTAGAAATTCATCCAAAAATAGAAGAAGTTGTATTTGAAGATGATTCATTAAAGATTCAAGGATATTTCTATGCAAAATACTCAGATATGTCTGCACCTGAAAACGTAAAAATATTAGGAATTTCTGCTTTATCAGATGATGGAAACACTATTAATGAGATTGTAGGAGAGAAAAGGAATTTTGAAAATCAAAGAATCACTGCAAAATTTGGTTATAATCTCAATCATTTTGTAAAAGACGGTGCTGATTTCAACTATGATTATTCTGGATATGAGCTAAAAATTCCACTTAATCATTTAGAGTTTGAAACAACTAATTCCCTTGCTTTTGTATTGGAAGTAGAGATAGATGGTTTGAAATTTGAAGTACCTATCAAAAATCCGATTTCAGGTGATAAGCCGCGTCCTAAAGTTGGATTATCGAATGCACAAGTATTTTCGGTTTCCTATAAAACCGATTGGAGTTTGGTTCTTTCGTTAAAAGAGAGAAGTGTAGAAGAACTTTATTTTTCAGAAGATGGTAAAGAGCTACGGATAAAAGGAAATGCCACTAAAATTGCTTTGAAATCTGGAAAAACAAAATTACCTTTAAAACTTGTTGGTGGACGGGTGATGATTTCACAAGCGGTTCAAGAAAAGATTAAATCGTTTGATAAATCTGTATTTCATTGGTGGCAATTTATTACTTACGTTAATGGAAAAGAAAAGTCAATTTATTATTCTGGTTTTCCTAAAAATTTCCAAAATGACAGTAATTTAGAAATCCTATTTTCTAACAATGGGGTAGCGACTCTTGGTATTTCTTATCTCTATCCACTTGTAGAAAAACTACAAGTTGAAGAAAATGTTTTAAAATTAGCTTTTAGTCTCAAAGGTTGGATGACAGAAGCTACAAAGGTACAGATAGTTGCAGATCCTACTTTGTCAATGATTTGGGAAACCGAGAAGATGAATGAAAACTTGTATCAACTTTCCTTACCGTTGACATTAGATGGTTTTTCAGATAAAGAATGGCTTAATTTTCACGTGCGCCTGACCTTTAATGATGGTTATCAGACAAATGAGTTGTTACGTTGGGGTAAAAAAGAGTTTGCATTGAAAAATGAATGGGTGTCGGCAAATGGTATTGGTTGGTTTTTCCGCTCTGTTGAACAAAAAGAGCATGGGGCATTTGCAATAAAGCGAACTGCTGATAGAGTGTTTCAAGAAAAAGTAGGAAATTTAGAATATGTTCTACAAGAAAAATATCAAAACTGGTTAAAGGAACCTGTTCTAAATGATTATATTATGATGTCTTCATTCTGGGGTAGAAATAATCACTTTAATGATAATCCGGAAGCTTTGTATAGGTATATTGAGAAAAATTATCCGAATATGACGACAATCATTGTCCTAAAAGATGCCATCCGTTCTTATCCAGAGTATCCAAATGCGAAAATAGTTTCTTATGGTACAGCAGATTATTGGTATTATTTGGCACGCTCAAAATATTTTGTTAATAATGTAAACTTTACAGAACCTCCTCGAATAAAACGAGAGGAACAAATTGAAATTCAAACGATGCATGGAACGCCATTGAAAACATTGGGATTTGATGTTCTAGGTGATTGGAAAGATTCAACATATAATGAAGTGCTTAGAAAAAATGGTAATTGGGATTATCTTACTGTCCCAAGTGATTGGGTGGCCAACTATGCACTAAAAGCATTCAGAGTTTCTCCTCAAATTATAAAAAGCGGTTATCCAAGAAATGATAAACTTTTTATAGATTACAAAATGTAAGAAAAAAATGTTATGAAACTTGCTATGGGGCTACCAATTGGGAAGAAAATAGTTGCTTATACACCTACTTGGCGCGATAAAGATGAAACTTCGATAAATAACTTTTTAAACGTTCAAGAGTTTTATTCAAAAATACCAGAGAATACAGTGATTGCTATTAAGAATCATCATTATCAATCGTGGAAAAAGATTGATAAACGATATGCAGATAAAATCATACTGTTGGATTCAAATACAGAAATTGAACAACTTTATCATATTTCAGATGCATTGATTACAGATTATTCGTCCGTGATGTTTGATTATAGTTTACTTAATAAGCCAATGATTTTTTGGGTGTTTGATTATGAAACTTATGTTAAAAATCGAGGACTAAACTTTGATTTTATCGCTGAAGCTCCTGGTCCAGTAATTTTCCAACAATCTGAATTATCGAAATGGATAGAAAACTTTAATAGCATACCAAATGAATTTTCAAATAAAATCCAAAGTTTTAGAAATAAGTTTGGTCAATATGATAGCGGTGATGCATGTGAAATTATTTTGAAGAAGGTGTTAAATGATTAAAGTACTATCCTTTGGCTGTCCTGCTACAAAAGATATATTAGATTATAATCCATTTAATAATAATAGAAACTATTCTTTGACTTACCACAAAGGATATCAAGCAATTCCTGAGTTAAATTTACTTTTAGATGAGATTGTTCCAGATAGTACAAACGTCGTGCTCTTTGATTTTGTATCAGAAGCAATGTTTGGAACTGTTTATCAAAATGAAAAAGTTACAACAAGAAATTTTTGGATAAAGAACTGGGGGAGTGAGCAAGTTTATACTTCAACGGATTTTGAAGCTACATTTGGAATTTGGAAAAAGGAAGTGGCTAAATTTATTCAATATTTTCTTGAAAAAAATATAGTTTTGGTATTAAACTCATTTCGATTTTCTCCTGAAATGGTAATAGATAATGAGAATCCTCAACCAACTTCAAAAGAATATCCAACAATTGAGAAACAAGAATACTACAATCAATTTCTCCAAAAAGCAGAGAAATATGTTGAAGAAAAATTTCCACAAGTAAAAATTATTAAATTTAATCAAAGTAGTAAAGTGGAAAAGAACCATCCGATTAAAGCTTATTCTTTTTATCTTAATGAAGATTATTATTTAGATAGCTTTGTACAATTTGAAACGTTGATAAAGGAACGATTTCTAAAAGATGTTACTGATTATAATCACGTTACCTCGGAAGAAGAAATTTATTTTCAGATGGGAAAAAAAAATTATTCCTTTTTAATTCAGAACGAATTTGAAAAAACTGATAATATGTTGGTAACTGCTTGGAAGAAAAATGACTCTGTAGAGCGTAAAATATTAAATGAGTCAGCCCTTGGAGACTATATCTTAGATGGAAAGTATGGAAATACTTATCGTTTTATACCCAGGAAATCCTTCTTTAGAAAAGAATTGAAAGAATTTATAACTGCTTCGGGGAATAAGATTTTTTTTACTGATAGAAGAGATGAAGTAAGAATGAAATCAGAAACATCTAAAAAAATCGTATTTTATTTTATGCCTATTTCAGGTGGAGTAGATTGGAGATCAGCCAATGCAATGAATAGATTGATGCCTTACTATTTTAAAAATCTTTCTAGAAGCCTAATTAAGAATACTATCATTATCCGTATAGCTGATATAAATGGCGTAAGAGGTTCTGGATATACAAATAGTTATAATTATGAAAATTATGAAAGCGATTTGTCCGAATTTATAGAAGAAATGATTTTAAGGTATATAGTAAATAGAAAGGATGTTGTGTTATATGGAGTATCCAAAGGTGGAGCAGGGGGATTATTTTATGCAGCAAAACACAACCTTAATTCGGTAACTGTGGACCCGTTAATTTCAAAAAATTATTCAATTAATTATGAAAATGATACTTATCTTTTTCATAAAATATCAAAAGATTTAGATTTAGTACCAATCATCAACGAAAAGTTAGAATTTTTGCCAGCACATAATTATGTTATTGGTAATCATTATGTTAAAGAGACATGGGATGAGATATTAAGACTAAAAGGAGTTCAAATTTTTGATATTGATGATGAAACAGTGAAGATACATCGAGATATTTCTCCTAATTGCGTTCCTGAACAACTTATGCTAATAAATAGATTATTGCTCAATATATAGTCTAGTATAAAAGTTCTTATGAACTTAAGAAAAAGAAAGAAAAGATGAAAAATTTTGTACCAAGAGAATATTATTCTCGGTTTTATGAACAAAGTTGCATTAATAGTGACACCATTCTCTATGAAAGTAGAGATGGATCAACCATCTCAGATTCTCCTCTGGCGCTTTTCTTATCACTTGCTAATAACAAGGACTATACTAATTTTCAACATGTTTGGGTTGTTATGGATAAATTATCTAGTTTGAATCTAATCAATGTTCCAGAAAGTTTAAAATCAAAAATACTTTTTGTAGAGCGGAATTCTAAAGAGTATGTTGACTATATGCTCACTGCCAAATATTTAATCACAAATTCAACTTTTCAATCATGGTTTTCTAAAAAGAAAGAACAAGTCTATATTAATACGTGGCACGGTACTCCTTTGAAAGCAATGGGATTTGATATTGAAAATCAGTTAGGGAATACTCAAAATGTCTTAAGAAATCTTTTAATGACTGATTATTTTCTCTCTCCTAATCCTCATACAACTAAAATTTTTGCAGGTTCTGGTTATAAGATGCGAGGAATTTACAAGGGAGAGATTATAGAGTCGGGTTATCCAAGAATTGATTTGACTAAAGAAACTTCAAGTGATGATGCCAAAAATTTATTAAAAGAACTAGGAATAGAGTTGGACTCAAATCTTCCAGTGGTTGTTTATATGCCAACATGGCGAGGAAATGATACACAAAATCCATCTGATTCAATTGCTCAAGTCATTGCTGAATTGAAGTATTTAAGAAAAGAATTTTTGGGTAAGTATAATATTATTTTAAAAGTCCATCCTTATCTTTATAAAAAAGCTAAAAATTATAAGGAATTGAGTGGAGTTTTAATTGATGATGCGATGGATGCTAATCTTGTATTAGCTGCAACGGATATTTTAATTACAGATTTTTCATCGGTATTTTTTGATTATTTAGTTACTGATAAGCCAATAATTTTCTATGCTTGGGATCAGGATATATATTCTGAAGATAGAGGGATGTATCTTGACATGGCTGAACTACCAGCTCCTATTTTAAAGACTGTCATTGAAATTGCTGATTATTTGTCTGATATTGACCAACTTTCTCAAGATTATCTTGGTAAGTATCTACGAGCGAAAGAAAAGTACGTTCCTTATGATGATGGGAATGTTTCTGAGAGAATTGTAGATTATATATTTAAAAAAGAGAAGTCAAGTCAGTTAGTTGTTAAAAAAATTGATTCTGAGAAAGAAAAATTATTATTTTATCCGGGAAATTTGGATAATAATGGGATTACTCAATCATTTATCAATCTAACAAATGCTCTTGATTATCAAAAATATGATGTGACTGTATTTACAAATACTCCTAAATCTCATTTTTTTCACAATTATCAAAAATTAAATAAAAATATTAGACTAATTTTTAGAACTGGTTCCCCAAACTTTAGTGAAAAAGAGCAGATGTTACATGATAAAATAAATAAATCTGGGCATATCACTAGTCTTCCCGAGGTTGCCTTTAAACGTGAGGCTCATCGATTATTTTCTGGATTGTCCTTTGATAAGGCGATTGATTTTTCCGGTTATAGTTTTTATTGGAGTAAGTTTGTAGCTTTTTCGGATTCTAGAGTCAAGATGATTTTTCAGCACAATGATTTATACGCTGAAATGACAAGAGAAATTGATGGAAAGTTTCCTCATAAAAAACTTACAGGAGTTTTTGAACTCTATCATTATTTTGATAAAGTGATAAGTGTTTCAAAAGCTTTAATGACTATTAATTCTCATAAGTTATCAAAATATATTGAAGCAGAACAACTTGACTATCTGCCTAATTTGATTTTTTTAGGAAATGATTTTGTTAGCGAAAAAAAAGAGGAAGCTCTTTTTAATTTGAATGGTATTTATTCTTTCATAAATTCAGAGATTCGGATTTTTCAAAATCCAAAAGTTAATTCCGTATTTGAAGTTAAATCGTTTTCTAAAAATGAGATTGTAAAAGTTTTATCGACTAAAAAAGTTCAGGATATAATTTTTGTAAAGATTTTAGTTAACGATATCTACCTTGGCTGGGTTGAGTTTTCTGAACTTAAGTTTTCGGGTAACGAAACAAAAAAGGTAGTGAAAGTAAAAAAAGTCGCAAGCATTGTAAAGAAACAAAATTTCTTAATATATCAGAATATACCCAATTTTTTTCCTGGGGAAAAAGATGAAGCAGTTACGGAAACAAAATATGTCACTCAACAATACTGGTTTGTGAATAAAGTTTTGTTCACCAAACAAGGTAAGGTAGCTTATATCTCTAATGGACTGGGCATAAAAGGATGGGTGCGTTATGGTGCTTTAAATAGATTTCATAATCTTGCGAATAAACCATATCTAGCATTGGGATTTTTAATCCATAATCTTCGCAATAAATGTTTGACCTCAAGTAAAATTACATTTGAGAAGTATCAGTTTAAGTTAAGAAAAAATAGTACGAGTTACTATTCGAGACCTAAAGGTTTGAAGTTTAGTAAAAAGTTAGAAGCAGGTTTCTTAAATCAATCGCTAGATTATTCAACGGATGAACAACAGATGGTAAAAGGGACTTGGTGGGTAAAAACTTATAATAATGGTAAATTTGTGTGCTGGTTGAAACTAGCAGATATTGAGTTAATCGATGGTATAAGTTCGATAAATAAAAACGAAAACTCTTTTGATGATATAATCCAAAAAATTATGTCTGATAAAAAGGATAAAATTCCTCAATTCGTAAATGTTGCTCGACTTTCTCCTGAAAAAAATCAAAAAGTTTTAATAGAAGCTTTCGCAAAATTGAAGACTACAGGAGTGGAAGCTAAACTATATATTTTAGGTTCAGGAATATTAAAAGAAGAGTTAGAAACTAAAATCATTGAATTAAATTTAAGTGGTTCAGTTCAACTTTTAGGGCATATGGAGAATATTAGAAACTTTCTGTCATTGATGGATTATTTTATATTTCCCTCTCTCTATGAAGGACAAGGAATGGCTTTGCTAGAAGCCATGTCTGTTGGATTTTTGCCAATTGTGAGCGATATTCCTACATCCAGAGAGATTGTGGCTGGAGGAAATTATGGGATTATTTCTGAAAGTAATGATGAACAAGGACTTGCATTAGCAATGATGAAGGCATTAAAAAAAGAAGAATTTTCTAGTTTTGACTTGGAATCTTATAATCAAAATGTGATAAATAGGATTAAGTTGATTTTATAGATTATGCACTACATTCGTAGGGCGTTAGCTTTAAATAGAAAGTCAAAAATGAGGAGAAAAAAGTAACATATTTCATAATTGCTTTAATTTTAATCATTATTGTTGGGATAATCTTTAAATCAAAAGCCGTTAATAATAGTTCTGATTATAAAATAACAAATACTGCTGAATTGGAAAAAGTCTTAAAGTCTCATCGTAATAATTTGGGTGGCCTTACACTTACGATTGATAATCCATCTTCAATTGTGTTTCCTCAAAAGGTGTATAAAGTAACGGAAGGCAATTTAGTTATTAATCTAGTAGGGTCTAGTGGGGCTGATATTGATTTTAATAATTCAACATTTTATATTGGAATTACTGGGAATTTTTTGATTCGAATGATTTCTTGAGGAGAAAGTTCAAATTATGAAACTATAAAAAATGCTTCTTTTTATGGTAGTGCTTCAAATACAGAAGAAGGTAAAGGACGTTTTGGGCTGAATGCTTTAAAAGCTCATAATGTTCATTTTGAATATTTAAGTTTTTATGATGCACAAAGTATGGGATATCATTTATTTGATTTAGCAGCTGTAGATAATTTTATTTTTAACGATTTAGAAGTACGGGGATTTGGAAAGGCAGGCTTATCTTCTTTAGACAGAGACCGATTATATAAAAGCAATCCACACGCTCTTTATTCGGAAGCAATACAAGTTGATTCGGCTTATGAAGGATGCTTTGGAACTTATGGATTTTCAGATTCAACTAATATTATTTTTAACAAAGAGAAAAAGGGTTTGCCTAAAAATGCAGACAGTAAATCCAAAATATCAACTAATATAACATTAAAAAACTCCTATTTTGGGCCTTATACTGGTGTAATAGGTCAGGGGAAAATTGATAATGAACGATATATGGCACGACAATATTTTTCGGCTACAGCTATCGGTTCTCACAGTGGGACAGGAACACCTAAAGTAACAATTATGGACAATACTTTTGAAAACACGATATATTCAGAGTTGACAACCACTGATAGTCGTTTATACCCTATTCATTTTAGAAATCCTAAACTTGATTTTATTTACCAAAGTAAAAATAATTTTATCAATCAACATGGAAATTCTAAAAAAAATGGATATCTTTTGAATAGTCGATATGTTGCTTGGTATAAAAATTAGTAATTAAGGGAGAAAAAATGGATAAAGAAAAAGTTGTTTTAGTTGCAGGGACGTTTGATATTTTACATGAGAGTCATGTTAATATGTTACGAAATGCGAAAAATTTGGGGAGTAAGTTGATTGTTATGCTTTCAACTGATGAGTTTAATGCTGGAAAAGGTAAAAAAGCTTTTCAAGATTATGATACAAGAAAGTATGTTTTAGAATCAATTCGCTATGTGGATTTGGTTGTGCCAGAGCAATCTTGGGATGATAAGAGCCTTTATATTGATATGTTTGATGTTGATATTTTTGCGATGGGTGATGACTGGAAAGGGAAATTTGATTTTCTAAAAGAAGAATTTCCTAATTTAAAAATTATGTATTTTCCACGTGGTAAAGTTTCTTCTTCAAATATAAAAAAGGAAATTGGAAAACTTTATTCAAAAAAGGAAAGCAGTGATAATACTACCAAATGAATAAGTGGTAAGAGCTAATTAATAGAAAATGAGTTTATGAGCGATTTAAGTCTGATTTTTTCTAAATTTTCTTTTTTAGGAAATCCAACTAAACTAATCAAAATATTTTTGCAACTTGAAAATTTGATAAAAAAACAAAAATCAAATTATCCTAAGCCAGATGTCAGTGATGTGTTATACGTTAAAGTCGAAGATGATATCTATCGATTGCATAAGAAAAAGTTTATTAAAGAAGTGATTTTACCAAATGGAGCAAACGTGATTATTCTTTCAAAATTAGCGCTTGCCAATTCTTTAAAAATTGTAGGTAAACCGGGAGATGGTGATCTTAATCAAATTTTAAAAGCTTTGCGTAAAGAAAAGGATTTGAAAAAGTGTCAAGAAATTATTAATGAAATTTCAGATTCGTTTTTAACAAATTTATCAATTAAAGAGTTGATAAAAATTATTCGAAAACAAATGGGCTAAAATCATTTGAAAGGGGAAAAATGCTAAATTTATTAGTCAAAATGCGATTATTAATACTTAGAAAAATGTTATCTCTTTTCCTTTTGATTTTAGGGAAATTTGTAAAAACAGATGATAAATTGGTTATTTTCGCTTCTTTTAATGGAAAGGCTTATTCAGATAATCCAAGATATCTTTTTGAATATTTAAGAGATCATGAGGAATTTGCTAGTTATCATTTTGTCTGGGCTTTTAAAGTAAAACGGTCCGTTAATAGGGCTAAGGTAGTTAAATTTAACTCATTTAGTTATTATTATTTACTTTCCAAAGCAAAGTATTGGGTATTTAATTCAAAAATGGCTCCTTATTATCATAAAAAAGGGGAGCAGGTTTATTTACAAACTTGGCATGGAACGCCTTTGAAACGTTTGGGACATGATATTTTAGATAATGGTATTACTTATTATCGAAGTCGTTTATCTTATCAGCAGATGCTTAGGAGTTATGACGAGGATAGTAGGCATTGGGATTATTTGATTTCGCCTAATCCTTTTTCAAGTCAAGCTTTTACTAGCGCTTTTAATCTAGATAGAGGGAAACTATTGGAAGTTGGGTATCCGAGGGTTGATTTTTTGGTAAATGCTGATTCTAATAAATGCATGGAACTGAAACGCCGATATGGTCTACCACTTGATAAAAAAGTTGTTCTCTATGCTCCAACTTGGCGTGATGATTCGTTTGGAATAAGAGGATATAGATTTGAATTGGCTGTTGATTTTTATAAGTGGAAGAATCAGTTAGGTGATGATACGGTTATTTTATTTAAACCTCATTATTTGATTTCTAATGTCTATCAGATTCCGAATGATTTGAGTAATTTTGTGTATCTTATGGCAGCAAGTGCGGATATTAATGATGCTTATTTAATGAGTGATGTTCTAATTACGGATTACTCTAGTGTATTTTTTGATTATGCGAATTTAAACCGTCCAATTTATTTTTATATGTATGACTTTGAACAATATGAGCAAGAATTAAGGGGATTCTACTTAAATGTTCCTGATGAGTTGCCTAATGATGTTATTAGAACAGAAAAAGAATTGTTGAGAAGGATTAAAGAAGATATCTTTGACTATGACCGTTTGCAGGTATTTAATCAAGTCTTTAATTCATGGAATGATGGTAAAGTTAGTTCTAAAGTTGCTAAGAGGATTTTTTATGAAAACTAAATCAATTATTTTGACAATAATTCTTGGAATCTTTTATCCTTTTTCCCTCATTTTGAGGGTGAAGAAGAATCGGATTACTTTTATTTCTCTGGAACATGATAATTTATCAAAAGATTTTAAGTTGATTTATGATCGTTTGAAGAAAAAAGATCAATATGAATTGCGGACAGTTTTGTTCAAATTTGAATCATCACTTTGGGGAAATATAAAATATGGTTATGCTTGTATTCGCCAATTATTTTTGATTGAAAGTTCACGTTTAGTCATTATTGATTACAATAATTTTGTTGTTTCCAAGTTCCCACACCGTAAGAATGTTAAAGTTTTACAGTTGTGGCATGCGACAGGCGCTTTGATAAAATTTGGAAATGATGTGGAGCGAGACTATATCGTTAATCATTATGACTATACGATTGTTAACTCTGATTTTTTAAAACCAATTTTTGCGCGTGCATTTAATGTCATAGAGGATCAGGTTTTTGTTACTGGAATTCCAAATAATGATAAGATTTTCGACCAAAATTTTGTTGACCTGACTTGTCAGAGATTGGTAGGAAAATATCCTCTTTTAAAAGGAAAGAAAATTATCACATATGCTCCAACATTTAGAGGACGGATTAGTACGCATTTTAAGGAAGCACTGATTGATTTAGAAAAGATTCATCAGGCAATTGGAAATGATTATATAGTCATTTATAAAAGTCACCCACTTATTCAGCATTCAAATTATGAAAAAAATGAACATGTTTTATATATTCAAGATGAGTTGATTTCCTCACTCTTTTGTGTGACAGATATTTTAGTGACAGATTATTCGGCAATTGCAATTGATTGGATGGTCTTTAATAAACCAATTATTGCTTATAGTCCTGATTTAATGACATATTCACATAAGCCTGGATTTACGATTGATTATGAAAATGAATTTCCAGGGCAAGTCACTAAAAATGAAGATGAGTTAATTAAAGCAATAATAGCTGTTAATGATGAAACAGAGAGTGATGATTTGAAACGGCAATTATTTACTGATAAAATGTATAAATTTAGAGATGGAAAATCAACGGACCGAGTCTTAGATTTGATTGAGTCAATTATGAGAGGTTAAGGAGAATAAAATGGTTAAATCCAGAGTGGCAGAAAATGGAAGGCAAATAAAACGTGGAAACAAAAAGAAGAAGAGAAAAGTTTTAAAAATATTTTTATTTGTACTTTTGTTTTTTATCATTATTTTAGGAGCTGTTGGTGGAAAAGTTTATTTTGATTTGAAAACAGCCGTAACGAAGGCTTATGTGAATCCGCCAACGCAAATGACCTCTATTTCCTTAAAAAAGAAAGAGCCATTTACGACGGCAATTCTTGGAATAAGTAAAATTGATGGGAAAGATGTATTGGTGTCGGCAAATTTGGCAGCAACAAACCCTCGTTTACAACAAACAACCGTTATCAATCTTTCTACAAGTGCCATACTTCCAGACAAACAAACCTTATTAACTCTCTATAATTCTAAGGGAGAAGCTGCGGTTATTAAAGAAATGGAAAAACTACTTCAGGTTAAAATTAATAAATTTGTAGGAAGGAATTTCGATCAAATGGGAGAATTAGTTCAAGCGATTGGTGGCGTATCCATTCAAAATGCTAATGAATTTTCGGCACAAGGGTTTAAATTTCCTCAAGGAACAGTTGCTTTAAATAAAGCAGAGGAAGTGGCAGCATATTTTACTTTGTTAAATGCTGGAGATACTAAAAAAGCTTTTGCACGTCAGCAAGAAGTAGTGATGGAGTCGTTAGCAAACTCAAAAGTCCACGTGTTTTAATTAGACATTATGGTCAAATTTTGACGGCATTCCCTAAGGTTTTTAAAACAAGTTTTAACTTTGGAAATGTTAAGGCTTTAGCATTAAATTATAATGGAGCAATAAGGATTAAAAAAATTAATGTCCGTAGTAGCAAAGTAGCAGGTCAGTCAGAAGTTACAGCAATTTCACAATCAAATCTTGATTTGGCAAAAATACAATTTCAAGAAAGTTTAAAATAAAAAGAAAAAAATCATTGGACAAACATCTAATGATTTTTTTATGACATCTATTTAGTAGAAAATGCAATTTTTGACAAAAAGAATGTATTTTTTTAACAGCTTTGACTGCCCTTTTTGGAAGAGTTTATGTATAATAGAATTAGTTAGTTTTGCTATCGATATAGCAGCAGAAATGGAGAGATATAATGCCTAAAAAATTTGGTCGTATTCATCTTGTTGTAATGGACTCTGTCGGAATTGGTGCTGCACCAGATGCTGACAAATTCTTTAATCATGACGTTGAAACGCATGAAGCAATTAATGATGTGAACTCAGACACGATTGGTCATATTTCAGAAATTCGTGGGCTTGATGTGCCTAACCTTCAAAAATTGGGTTGGGGAAATATCCCGCGCGAAAGTCCGCTCAAAACGGTTCCAAAAGCTGATAAACCAGCAGCATATGTCACTAAACTAGAAGAAATTTCAAAAGGTAAGGATACAATGACTGGGCACTGGGAAATTATGGGCTTAAATATTCAAACGCCATTCCCAACTTATCCAGAAGGTTATCCAGAGGATTTACTTGAAAAAATTGAAGAATTTTCTGGCCGTAAAATCATTCGTGAAGCAAATAAACCTTATTCTGGAACAGCAGTCATTGAAGATTTTGGTCCTCGTCAATTGGAAACTGGTGAGTTGATTATTTATACTTCAGCAGACCCTGTTTTGCAAATTGCGGCACATGAAGATGTCATTTCTCGTGAAGAACTTTATAAAATTTGTGAATATGTTCGTTCAATTACCCTTGAAGGGTCTGGAATCATGATTGGCCGAATCATCGCTCGCCCTTATGTTGGAGAAGCTGGAAACTTTGAACGGACTGATGGACGTCGTGACTATGCTTTGTCACCATTTGCTGAAACAGTTTTGGAAAAACTTTATAAGGCTGGAATTGATACTTATTCAGTTGGGAAGATTTCAGATATTTTCAACACAGTAGGTGTGAAATATGATATGGGGCATAATCATAACGATATGGACGGGGTTGACCGTCTGCTTAAAGCGATGACAAAAGCTGAGTTTACCGAAGGATTTTCTTTCACAAACTTAGTTGACTTCGATGCTAAATATGGACATCGTCGCGATGTTGAAGGTTACGGAAAAGCAATTGAAGACTTTGACGGTCGTTTGCCAGAAATCATTGATGCAATGAAAGAAGATGATTTGTTGATGATTACTGCTGACCACGGAAATGACCCTTCGTACGTAGGAACTGACCATACTCGTGAATATATTCCACTCGTGATTTTCTCTAAATCATTGAAAGACCCTAAAGTTTTACCAGTGGGACATTTTGCTGATATTTCAGCAACTGTTGCCGAAAACTTCTCTGTAAAGAAGGCTCAAACTGGTGAATCATTCTTGGATGCTTTGGTTTAATAGAAAAAAATTTCTGTCAGTAAATTTTACTGACAGAGTTTAGAAAGATTTATTTATGGCTAAGAAAGCATTTTGTCAGTCGTGTGGAATGCCAATTGCTGATGATTCTTATAAGGGAACGCAAGCAAATGGAGAATTTTCAACAGACTATTGTATCTATTGCTATATGCAAGGACGATTTGTCCAACCAGAACTTACTTTTGATGAAATGGTCGAAATTGGGCGAAAAGGTTTAGATAATAATTCAATGCCCAAAATGCAAAAATGGCTTTTCAAAAGGCTTTATCCAATGCAACTCAAAGGTTTGAAACGCTGGAAAAATTAAGTTCTTAACTTACTGATGGAAACTCTGTCAGTAAATTTGATAATTATATTAAAAGAAAAGGAAATTAAAAATGCCAACACCACATATCGAAGCTCAAAAAGGCGAAATCGCAGATAAAATTCTCTTACCAGGAGATCCACTTCGCGCAAAATTTATCGCAGAAAACTTCCTTGAAGATGCTGTGCAATTTAACCAAGTTCGCGGAATGCTTGGCTTTACTGGAACTTACAAGGGCCATCGTGTTTCTGTTATGGGAACAGGAATGGGAATTCCTTCAATCTCAATCTATGCTAATGAATTAATTACAGAATACGGTGTAAAAAGATTAATTCGTGTTGGGACTGCTGGTTCTGTAAATGAAGATGTTCATATTCGTGACCTTGTCATTGGGCAAGCAGCTGCGACAACTTCAGCGATTATTCGTAATGATTTCCCTGATTTTGATTTCCCCCAAATTGCTGATTTTGATTTGCTTGATAAAGCTTATCATATTGCAAAAGACCTTGGAATTACAACTCACGTTGGAAATATTCTCAGCTCTGATTTGTTCTACGGTGGACCAGATGCAGTTAAAGTTGGAAAACTTGGTGTGAAGGCTGTTGAAATGGAAGCTGCTGGCCTTTATTATCTTGGGGCAAAATATAAAGTTCAAACTTTGGGAATTATGACAATTTCTGACCATATTTTGACTGGAGAATCAACAACTTCTGAAGAGCGTCAATTGACTTTCACAGATATGATGAAAGTTGGATTGGAAACTTTGATTTCTGAATAATTAGTTAAAGTTCTGTCTTAATGACAGGACTTTTTTATTTATTATCAATAAAAATGCATTTAATCATCTGTGCTTAAAAAATTTTGATATGATGGAATAAACTAGGAAATTAAATTTTCCTTCAAACAAAGGAGAAAAGATGACTTACGAAGATTTTATCAAAGAAGCAGGATTGGCAAGAGAAAATTTTAGGTGGGCTTGGGCATTTTGTAATGAGGTTGATGGTCCAATAACTGAGCCAGAATTGGCTGATAAACTTTTAGATTTAGTATTAGAGGGAAAGAAAAGTGCGACGGCTAGCGCTGTAGCTGAGTATGGTGAAGATGAACCATTCCCTTCAGTTGATGGAAAATTTGATATTTTACTAGATGGAAAAGGTCAACCAAGAGCTGCTATTACAACTTCTAAAGTTTATGTGCGAAATTTTTTTGATGTCAGCGCTGAGCATGCTTTTAAAGAAGGAGAAGGGGATCAAAGTTTAGACTACTGGCGGAAAGTGCATCAAGACTTTTGGAGTGACTTAAAAGTATATAGTCCTAATATGGAAGTTCTTTGCGAAGAATTTGAAGTTCTTTACCAAAACTAAAAGTAGTAAATAAAAATTGTTGACTATTTTTTAAGTCATGCTATAATTATTTTAAAATTATGCTTTATGAAAAGAGGAATAAAATGGAAGAAATACTTATTGTGACTACAAATGAAGTGGCTGATTATCGAATTACTGAAGTATATGGTGAAGTTTTCGGATTAACAACGCGTTCAAGAAATTTATTTTCAAGTGCCGGTCAATAGATGAAAACTGTTGTATGTGGCGAAATAAATGGTTATACAAAACTTCAACATGAAACCCGTGAAACTTCGATTGATCGTATGAGAGAGGAAGCTAAAGCCAAAGGAGCAAATGCAATTGTTGCGATGCGTTTTGACTCATCGACTTTCCAAAATATTGATTCTGTCGCTGCTTATGGAACAGCTGTTAAAATTGAAAAAATCTAAAGGCTAGCGAAAGCTAGTTTTTTTATTTCCGAACAATTTTTAGCTAAGCCTGCCAAAAGAAATACTATTAAGGGAAAATTCCTTCATTTTTTGTTAGAATAATATTAAAATTAGTATAATTAAACTCAAATATGAGAAGCCTTTAGAGGAGAATTATGAAAACGGATATTGAAATTGCTCAAGCTGCTGACATTCAACCTATTACCAAAATTGCTGAAAAGATTGGACTATCATTTGATGATATCGAACTTTATGGTAAATACAAAGCTAAAATTCCTTTAGAGGTTTTAGATAAGTTTGACCAACAGTCTGAAGGAAAACTTGTTTTGGTGACATCAATTAATCCCACACCTGCTGGAGAAGGAAAATCGACAGTTACTGTCGGTTTGGCTGATGCATTTGCAAGACAAGGTAAAAATGTAATGGTGGCCTTGCGTGAACCTTCTTTAGGGCCTGTTATGGGAATTAAGGGTGGAGCTGCTGGTGGTGGTTTTGCACAGGTATTACCAATGGAAGATATTAATCTTCATTTTACAGGGGATATTCATGCGATTACAACTGCCAATAATGCTATTTCGGCATTTCTTGATAATTCGCTTCATCAAGGAAATCCGTTAAATATCGACCCAAGAAGAATCATTTGGAAACGTGTTGTTGATTTGAATGACCGTGCCCTTCGTCATGTCACTGTTGGACTTGGTGGCCCTTTAAATGGTGTGCCCCGTGAAGATGGTTTTGATATTACAGTAGTCAGTGAAATTATGGCGGTTTTATGTTTGGCAACTTCAATCAGCGATTTGAAAGAACGTTTAGGAAAAATTGTTCTGGCTCAGTCTTATGACCGTAAACCTGTAACCCTTGGTGATTTGGGGGTTCAAGGGGCTATTGCGATGCTCTTGAAAGATGCACTGAAACCAAACCTTGTTCAGACAATTGAAGGAACGCCAGCTTTGATTCACGGTGGGCCTTTTGCCAATATTGCGCATGGTTGTAATTCTGTTTTGGCAACAAAAACAGCCTTAAAATTATCTGATATTGTCATTACAGAAGCTGGGTTTGGAGCTGACCTTGGTGGTGAGAAATTTTTAGATATCAAAACTCGTCAGCTCGGAAAACAACCTGATGCGGTAGTAATTGTGGCTACACTTCGTGCACTTAAAATGCATGGTGGCCTTGATAAAAAAGAATTGACTAAGGAAAACGTAGAGGCTGTTAAAAAGGGCTTTGCTAATTTAGAACGTCATATTAAAAATATGCAGAGTTACGGTTTGCCAGTAATTGTGGCAATTAATGAGTTTGCATCAGATACTAAATCTGAAATTTCAGCATTAAAAGATCTGACAGAAGCATTGGGAGTTCCAGTTTCATTGACCCAAGTCTTTGCTAAGGGTGGTGAAGGTGGTTTAGATTTGGCCGAAAAACTGTCAGGAATGTTACAAGAAAAATCTGATTTTAGCTATCTTTATGACCTAAAAGAGCCATTATCAGCTAAAATTGACAAAGTTGTGACAGAAATTTATGGCGGTTCCAAAGTCAATTATTCACCAAAGGCTAAGCGTCAGATGAGAGAAATTGAAGAAAATGGTTGGAATGATTTGCCAGTATGCATGGCTAAAACTCAATATTCATTTTCAGACCAACCAAATCTTTTAGCGGCACCAGAAGGCTTTGAAGTTACAGTTCGTGAACTACTTCCAAAAATTGGAGCTGGATTTATCGTTGCTCTTTTGGGGGACGTAATGACAATGCCAGGGCTTCCTAAAAATCCAGCAGCTTTAAAAATGGATGTCACTGATGATGGAAAAATCTCAGGATTATTTTAGAAATGAGTTTAAGTGGTTTTGTTACGTAAAGATTAAATGTAAATTTTTTCGGTAACAAATTTACAAAAAATTAAAAGCTTGTAAAACCGCTTGTCAGGCGGTTTTTTTGTGTTATACTTGCTAACAATGTTGAAAAAAATAATTATTTCTGCAGCACTTCTTACAAGTTTTAGTGCTGCCCTGATTGCGAATCCTGCAAAAGCAGATTCAGTATTTGATGATAATAAGGCACAAAGTTCACTGACAGATTTGTCAGCAGCAACAAATTCACTTGATGTTTTAACAAAAACAATGAATGATACTGTCAGTGCCGTTTCAAAAGTAGAAAAAACACAAAGTGCGGCTAAAGAAGTTCAGTCACGAGCTGACAAACTTGTCAGTACAGCCAAAAAATATTTAGGTGTTCCCTATGTTTGGGGTGGAACTACACCAGCTGGCTTTGATTGTTCAGGATTCACAAGTTACGTCTATAGAGAAGTTTTAGGTAAAGAAATTGGTCGTACAACTTGGGACCAAATTGCAAGTGGAAAACAAGTCGGACTTGACCAAGCCAAAGTTGGAGATTTGATTATCTTTTATGGTGGAGACCATGTGGGAATTTATCTTGGAAATGGCCAAGTGATTCATGCACCACAACCTGGTGAGTCAGTTAAAATCAGTTCAGTTACTGATATGTCGGCTGATTTTGCATTAGAGTATTAAATATAATAGAAGAAAATAGCATTTATTGCTATTTTTTTGTTATTCTTATAGCTAAATCTGGCTATAAGTTTTTTTTATGGCAAAGGTCTTAAGTTCGTGTTAAGATAGGTCTATCAAATTTTTAAAGGGGAACTTTTATGAGAACATCACTAAAGGTCACATTTGCCGCTCTTTCACTTATCGCTGCTGGAACTTTGGTTGCATGCTCATCAGGTTCAAAAGATTCATCAGATAAAGCAATATCTGTTGTGATTGCGACAGATGGGGCAACAAAGCCATTTACTTATTCAGATAGTCAAGGAAATTTAACGGGTTACGATATTGAGGTTGCTCGTGCGGTTTTCAAGAAATTGCCACAGTATAAAGTGAAATTTCAAGTGACAGATTTTTCTGGGATTTCACCAGGGATTGATTCTGGCCGTTACCAAATGGGTGCTAATGATTTTGGTTGGGAAAAAAGTAGAGCTGAAAAACATTATTTCTCATCACCACTTTCAAAATCAAACAATGCAGTTCTTGTGAAATCTGGGACTTATAAAACTTTGGCAGATTTGGCTGGAAAATCGACAATTGGTAATCCAGCATCAAATTATACAAAGTCAATTCAAGATTGGAACAAAGCCAATCCAGATAAACAAATTAAAATTAGTTACTCAGCAGATTCCACTTCTATTAATACTCGTTTCACACAAGTAGAATCAGGTAAGATTGATTTCATGCTTTATGATAAAATTTCTTTACAGTCAGCTGTTAAAGAACAAGGATTTGATAATCTAAAAATTGAAGATATCAGTATGGATACTGGCGATGCTGAACATGACGGTTATGAATATTTCCTTTTTGGTAAAGATAAAGAAGGGCAAAAGCTTCAAAAAGATGTGAATGGAGTATTAGCTAAAATGCAAGCTGATG